>Ga0233425_10000096_pt1 | contig 216721 bp, 242 predicted proteins | sample Watercolumn_Towu_2_FD_181712 | JGI IMG/M metagenome (GOLD analysis project Ga0233425, IMG submission 181712) | Freshwater microbial communities from Lake Towuti, South Sulawesi, Indonesia - Watercolumn_Towuti2014_140_MG | ecosystem: Environmental > Aquatic > Freshwater > Lake | place... | reverse complement strand
TGTAGTGTATTGGATGGTTGCAGTAACAGTTTTTGTTTTGTTAATTTTATGGATGGCGAGTTCTAAAAAGAAGATTCGACTAATTTGACTTTACAATTAAACCCATTTGCAACCAGTCGAATAATGCTGTTGGCTCAGAGATTAATTTTTAGACTGAGGATTTCTCCTGGCCTAGTGCCTGCCTCATAATGTACATCAAATATTGCTCTGTCTCGTGCATTATCTGCACATACATCTAGAAGCTTTTTGAGATCTTCATCCGTCAGGAGCTGCTCTCTTACAATTTTGTCCTTTACTTGTTTTAGCCGAATTGATTTGAGTTCTGGCGGATCTCCAACCTCCCGATAATCTCTTGATCCTAGCTTGAACCATCTGAAGAAGGGTTTTAGGCATTTTTTGTAATCTCGGGTCGTTTCTGTTTCTCCACCCAAATTATCCCCAAACTCGTCAATTACGTTTCGGATCATAGCGTCAATATCAGGTTTTGTCACTTGATTCCAGTCTTTACCTATCCTGACTGCAATGTCAATGATTACCCCGATCTGCTTTGCACGGGTAGACTTTTTGAGTCCCAAAGTTGCCATTTCAGCATCATATCTTTTGATTAGATCCATATTTTCCTTGGAAAGTTCCCTTTCTGCTCGCTCAAAGTTTAGCATCATCCTTCTGTCATAATCTCGAATCTGGAACTCTTGCATAGCCAAATCATGCGTGTTTTGGGGTAATAAACAGAAAGGTGAAGGCCCTCGAGGGGAATCGAACCCCTGTCCGGGGATCCACAGTCCCCTATACTAGCCACTGTACTACGAAGGCCGCATTCGGAGATCCCAATGCATCCACTATTAACCTAACTGTGCCCGAAAACCCGTTGAAAGTTTATAATTTGCAGAAGAAAACCAGATTCCGTGCAAGGCACAAAATGGTTCATAGCAATGGGAATCACAGTTGCCCTGGTGTGGTGGGGCGCAAACTACCTGTTTCCGTGGCTGCACTAATCGACTAGCCACTTTTTGCGCTGGAAGTACATGTACATCACAAACGCAGGAACAAACGAGAATATCATCATTATTATGAATGTCGTGTACTCGCCCCAAAAGGTCCACGGCCCAGTCTGGATTCCGCCAGGCAGATTCACGTTCATGCCGTATATGGCCGCAACGACTGCAGGCGGAATGGTAAGCGTGAATATTATGGTAAGAACGCCAAGTATCTTGTTTGACTTTTCGGTAGACAGCATAAAGTCGGTATCCTTGTATATTTCCATGGTTTCCTTTGCCTCATCCAGGGTCTCTGCTACTTTGTCGATATGATCAATTACATCATCAAAGTGAATCACCAGATCGTCATCAGGTGAGGAAAACCTCTGCGTGTTCTTTGAGGTCTCTAGCACTATTTTTCTCAAAGGGTGCACTATTCTTCGAAGTATGGTGATCTCGCGCCTGAGCATCGATATTTTCTTTGGGGTCGACTTGTTCTCATCAAAGACGTCGTCTTCTATCTCATCAAGGTTCTCGACTATTCTTCGCAGAGTGTGCAGCAGGTCGTCCACCATGGCATCGATGATTTTGTAGAGCAGAAACCCGGCAGATTTTCCCAGGAGCTCGGCCCTGTACTGTGGGTTCTCCTTGCAGTGAGACACCATGTCCACAAGAGGTTTGAGCTCGCCGTTGTGTATAGTAATCAGATAGTCACGCCCAATAAAGACTGCGAGCTGGTTGAACTTTGACATGCCCTTTTTCATGGCAAGCGGCGGAAAGTGCAAAATCACAAAGCTGTGGTCGTCGTAGTTGTCAATCTTTGCAAGCTGTATCTTGGATATAGAGTCTTCAAGGTTCAGCGAGTTGAAGCTGTACATTTTTCCAAGCTTGTCTATTTCCTCGCGGATCGGGTTCTGTATGTCGGTCCACGTAAAGCCGTTTCCCTGGATTGCCTCAACTCTGGACTGTATGACCTCGTCTGGCTGTGGGTGCCTCCTCAGGTGCGGCAGCTTGGAAATTATTGTCTCCTTTCTCATTTGAGCTCCTAGCTTCTTGTGACGCATTTAAATTTTGATTATGGTTTTGCAAACAAACTCTATACAAAATGCGTAATTTTGAGGACAGATGAGAAAATCAAATGGGCGTGGCCACAACCGTAGAACGACGAGAGAACACCTCTCAGAGCCATCTTGCGCGCATTGAGCGCTGATGGGGCCCGATTTAGTTCTACTAGGCCACGCGCGTTCTATTTGTTAAGAACCGCATGCTTTCGCATCGTATCATTATAGAAATCATTGTATTTAAGGCTGATTTTCAAAATTTTGGACAAATTTTCAATTATAATGAAATTCCTTGCGCCTGCGATCTACGCACAAATTTGATATCTTGATTCTGCCAAACAAATCCCATGAGCTGCTCAGGCGAGACAGTCGAATCCGACGATCTCATACAGATCAGGCCAACAATCCTCAAGCAGCTAAAAAAGGCAAAATACGGAGTCGCAGACCATGCAACAGTCGAGCTGTGCCACTGGACAAAAAAGGCCTTCAAAGGCGAGTCCAGCTGCTACAAGCACAAGTTCTACGGTATTTCTACACACCAATGCATGGAATTCTCCCCCGCAGGGATGCACTGCGAGAACAGATGCGTGTATTGCTGGCGCCCAATGGAATTCTATGATTCGCTCAAAATGGACGAGTCCAAAGTTGCTGAACCAAAAGAGATGATGGAAAAGCTGATGGAGGAAAGAGAAAAGCTCATCATGGGCCACTATGGCGACCCAAAGTCCATCCACAAAAAGCTCGACGAGTCTTTGCTTCCCGCACATTACGCAATTTCACTGTCTGGGGAGCCCACAATGTATCCAAAGCTTCCGCAATTGATCAAATACCTAAAATCGCTACAATCTACAAAATCAATATTTCTTGTGACAAACGGCCAGGAACCGCAGATGCTAAAAAGATTGGTCGATGAAGATGCGCTTCCAACGCAGGTGTATTTGTCCACAAACGCGGCCGACTATGACTCCTTTATCAGGATAAACAAGCCAAGATACGACGATTCCTGGAAGAGATGGAACCAGTCGCTTGAGATTCTATCAGGAATGGACACAAGGTCCGTGCTGAGGATGACGCTCATCAGAGACCACAACAACTCCGAAGAGATGATCCCTGTTTTTGCTGATTTAATCAAAAGATCAAACGTGCACTTTGTCGAGGTGAAATCCTACATGCACATTGGGCGCTCAACAAATAGGCTGCAAAGATCAGACATGCTTGATTTTGCAGAGGTGCAGTATTTTGCGTACCAGCTCGCAAAGAAAAGCCATATCTTTGATGTGATGGACGAGTCGGAGGCCTCAAGGATTGTCGTTTTGCAAAACCAGCAGAGGCTCATAGATAGATGGATTGCAGATTATACCGTAGCGACCTAGGATTTCCAGATATTGGAAGATTTACCTTCCATATGTATTAGAGATCATCCACATGTTTGAAAAATCGGACATATGTCTTAAATATCGGACATGCGTTATACATTGCGCATGCTGCTGCACACATATCTTGAAGATGTGCTTGGAAACAAGATAGCCCTGGGTATTCTTCGCACAATGACAAGATACAGGGGGAAAGTCTTTACTGTGAGGAGTCTGGCAGAGACGGCAGGCGTCTCGACAAGCGAGGCGGCCCTGACTGCCCACAAATTTGAGGAGATTGGCCTCATGACAATTCAGCCGGTTGGGAGGGCGTATCACCTGCAGCTAAACGAGAAAAGCTACATACTAAACAAGATAGTAAAACCCATCCTCGATGCAGAAAAAAACACAATGTCTGAGCTTCTCAGGATACTAAGAAAACACCTCAACAAAAAGAAGATTGTTTCAGCTGCCCTGTTTGGCAGCGTTGTTAGGGGGGAGGAAAGGCAAGACAGTGACATTGATCTCCTGCTAGTTTCAAATGACCGCGATGCTGCAATTTCAGCGGTTTCAGGTGCTGCACTCGAGGTGGCCGAAATCCTCCGAGGAAATCTGTCCCATATCATATTCTCCGAAAAACAGCTCAGATCCAAAAAAAAAGACGATCTGATCCGTACCATCATTTCTGACCACATACTGGTATGCGGCAGGGAGATAGCTGACATATGACAAGGAATTCCGATTATACGAAGTCGGCAAACTACATCATAAAGGCAGAAAACTCGCTTCGTATTGCAAAGATTGCAGCAGAGCAACAGGCATACGACAATGCCGTCATGAGTGCAGTGCACAGTGCCATCAATGCGCTGGACGGTCTGACGAGCTTTCATCTAAACAAGCGCTCCTCTGGTGGACATTCCGGTGTGTTTTCGCTTGTCAAAGGCATTCTGACCAACCAGGAATACAAGGACGTCGAAAGACAGTTCAAGCTGCTACTCAGCCTCAAGAACACCTCAGAATACCAACCAACTCTGATGAGCCAAAAGGACGCCCAGGACTCGATTAAAGCCGCAGAGCGAATCCTGGCCAAGATCAAGCCAATTTGAAACACTAGTTGGGTCATTGTTTCTTGGTGTACCATCTGGCAAACTTTTGCAGCGCGCGTGCCCTGTGCGATAGCTCGTTTTTCTGGCTCATCTCGCCGTATGTCCGAGTCTTTCCCCTCGGCACAAAGATAGGATCGTAGCCCCACCCTTTTCCGCGCGGCTTCTTTGGTATGCTTCCAGGAACCACACCCTCAAACTGGACAGGTTTTCTTGATCTGTCACAATATGATATTATGGCGCAAAACTTGGCGCGTCTGTCCGTTTTGACCAGTTTTACCACGCCAAGGTTCCCAATGGTGTCATAGACGTACGACGAGTATGGCCCGGGAAATCCGCCAAGCGATTTTACGAAAATCCCGTCGTCCTCTATTATGACTGGCTTTTTGCATTTTGAATAGGCGTCAAGTGCCTTTTGCCTTGCTATATCCAATAGAGAATCTGACTGGATCTCGACTGCTCTGAACTCAAAGAATTTCAACCGGATCCCAAATGGCGCCAAGATCTCCTTTGCCTCGACATACTTGTGTTTGTTTGATGAGGCAAACACCAGGTCATACGACGGTCGCATACCTTCCCCTCCCCTCTATTACAGAAACGTAACTCAGGACTTTGTGAAATCGATCAGTGCCCACTGCCGATTTGTATCCGGATAGAAAGCTCGGCCAGAGTTTCTCCATAAACTCGACGTGCGCGCTGCTGAGTATTTCTTTGAACAACCGAAGGTCCACCGCATGGTCCTCTATTCTTGACGTTCTTTGCGAAAGCCCAAAGTCGATTGCATAGACCCTGGAGCCGTCAATTATGAAATTTGATGTGGTAAGGTCGCCGTGCATTATCCCGTTTTTGTGCAGGGTTCCAGTTATTTTTCCGATCTTTTTGCACGCCCCGACCAGCCTGGAATTTTTGAGGCCCCAGACCGGCTCGCCCTTTAGATGCTGCATCAAAATGGTGCAGTCTTTTTCGTTTACCAGGTATATCAGAGGCGTCGGCACGCCAAAGGACTTTGCCTCGGCAATTATTCCTGCCTCGCGAACCGTCCTCTGCCTTCGGATGCGATCGTCAAGCTCGGCGTTTCTGTACGACTTTTTCTTGCGCGTCTTCAAAATGGCAGGCCTGCCGTCGTGCCTTGTGAGATATATGTCGCCTTCGGCTCCTTTTTTGAGTAATTTCAACATACGGGTTTGCAGAGTACCCATAATTACAGATTTTCCATGTGCCGAGGATGAAATGCTGTATTTGTACGGCATGTGTTGTATCCATACAGGAGTTGCTTGCAAGACATTACCCAACCTGTACTGAAAATTTCTGCAAATTATTTATTCTAGGTTGGGTAATAGGATATAATGGCAACAGTCGTCGCGAGAAAGAAGGGCGGCAGGACGTACTACTATCTGAACCACCACGCGTCAGGCAGACAAAAGGAGACATACCTTGGCAAAAAGATCCCAAAAGACATAGAGGTGATAAAAAAAGAGTTCGTCCTGCGGTTTTACAGGGACGAGTGGTACCCAAAGCTTGTGGCCATCCGTGGCTCGTTTCAAAAAAACCTCAAGAGAATGCCAAGATCGGCACTCCAAGAGGAGCTGGAAGAGTTTTCGATACACTTTACGTACAACACGCAAAGAATCGAGGGCTCGACTCTGACAAAAAACGACGTCTTTAACCTCTTAAAATTCGGCCTGACGCCCCCAAGAAAGCCGCAGCACGATACCATAGAGGCATTAGAGCACAAAAAGATCTTTTTTGAGATGCTCAACGAAAAAAGGAGTCTCTCGCTTGGCCTGGTTTTGCACTGGCACAAAAGAATGTTTGGGCAGACAAAACCGCAGCTTGCAGGGAAGATGCGCACGTTCAATGTGGGAATAACAAACAGTGAATCAAGATTTCCAAACTGGACTGCTGTGAAAATGCAGCTTGCCGATTTTTTCAGGTGGTATCACGCAAGCAAGACCAGGCTCAATCCGGTTGAGCTTGCAGCCTTGGCTCATCTGAAATTTGCGATGATCCACCCATTTGGTGATGGCAACGGAAGGGTTTCGAGATTATTGATGAATTATGTTTTGCACCATTTTGGCTACCCTATGTTCGACATAAGATATGAGGGCAGGGTTTTTTATTACAGGGCGCTGGAAAAATCGAATCTCCAAGGCGGCGATTTTCCGTTTCTTGATTGGTTTATGACAAGATATATTGGTTTTTACAAAAAACTCGTCTAGTTAAAATTATAACCACTCTTAATTGAACAGACGCTATCCATGGAAGACTCGGAAAAAAGACTCAAGCAGGAGGACTGCAACGAGGACACTCTGGGCCAGGGCATCCTCACACTTACCGACAAGAGGCTTGTCTTTGAGAAGACCAAGGGAAGGATTGCAGACTTTACCAAGAGATTCGGCGAGACACTATTGGATGCGCCTCTGTCCGATGTCACCAAGGTCTGGAAGGAGGGCCTATTCATCAAAAAGGCCTGCTTTACCGCAAAAACTGCAGATGGTGAAAAGACCTACAAGTTTGGCGTCTTTAACACAGGAAGCTGGGAAAAAGACATCAAAAAGGCAATAGAATCATCAAAATCTAGTAACTGATTTCCACGGTGTCCAGCCTCCAGGACTGCCTCACAAAAGTGTCTGATATCTTTGCGCCCCTTTTGACTGTGGCCTCAAGCAGACCTGTCCATGCAATCTGCGAGCCGCAGTCGCCAGAATACTCCAATGGAGACACAAAATACCTGCAGCCCTGCCTTTTGCACACTTTTTTTAGCATTTCTGATAGTCGCTTGTTTGCCGCAACGCCTCCCACCACCATGAGTTCTTTCTTTTGAGTAAACGACAATGCCCGCTCTGTGGCCTCTGCAATCATCGCAAACGCAGTCTCCTGGAGTGAAAAGCACGCATCCTCTTTGTTCTTTGAGATCCTTTTTGCGGCAGACAGCAGGCCGGAAAAAGAGACGTCGTTTCCCTTTACCACGTAAGGCAGCGTGACATATTTTGCAGATTTTTGCGCAAGCTGCTCTATTGTTTTGCCGCACGGCGAGGCAAAGCCGACAGAGCGCCCAAACTGGTCAAGCAGCTGTCCCAGTGTGATGTCCAGGGTTTCGCCAAAGATTCTCCACTTTTTCTGCTTGAATGCCGCAAGCATGGTGTGGCCCCCTGACACCAAGAGCACCAGAGGATCCTTTGCCCCAGTCAAGAGTTTGCCAAGCTCGATGTGGCCTATCGCGTGATTGACAGGATAGATAGGAATCTTGTGGTATGACGACATGGTTCGCGCAATCACACCTGCCACCCTAAGGCACGGCCCAAGGCCTGGACCTGCAGCATATGAGATGATACCAACATCGGAGATTCCCAGTCTTGCCTTTTTGAGGCATTCTGCCAGGACCTCGGAGCTTGCATCGATGTGGTGCCTTGATGCTTCACGCGGATGTATTCCCTGGCCTTGCGGCGGACGGTAAATTCTTCGAACATCAGATAGAATCCTGCCTTTTCCGTTTCTTTTTTCCACTAGGGCGCACGAAAATGTGTGGGCAGTGCTCTCAAATCCAAGACAGATCATTTTACCCCCTGCTCATGCTGGAGACTATCTTGATTACGTCCCCGTCTTTGAGTGTATGGTCTGCGCTTATTCGCTGCTTTGTCTTTGCGTCGACTGCAAAGAGGAACCCCTTTGCCAGGTCCGCATGAATCGTTGCTGCCAAGTCCTTTGCAGTCGAGCCGGTTGGCAACAATCGAGCATCCGGAAATATGACTCCGTCCTTGTTTGTGAATTTGGTTTCGTCCTCGACTGGATACACCGTGATGAGTTTTAGCAAATCGTAAACGGCATAGTTGAGGGCCTGCTGGACTCCGGTGGTGTGGATTTTTGATAGTACCGTCTTTACCAGATCGAGGGCCTGCTTTTGCTGGGGGTTCAGTCCCTCCTTTATCTCAAATGTGGAATCGCCTGGCACATACTTTGCGAGGCCCGCCTTGGCTGCCTTTCGCAACAGCAGCTCGGACTCTGCGCTGCATATCACGACGTGGTTTTTCTTTTTCATCTCGTCCACTATGGAGAGGTCCTTGCAGAGGTCTGCCTTGTTTGCCGCAACCAGGAGTGGTTTGGTCTTTTTTCTCAGCTTTTTTACAAACTCCAAGAGATCCGCATCAGTCCACTCCGACGGCTTTTTTGCATCCAGGTGCAGCTCCCTTATTGCATCAGATATCACATATTCCTTTATCCCAAGGCCGCTGAACCTTCGCGTTATTCCCTCTACCAGAGTCGCAGTCTTCTGCAGAATCTCGCGAAGGAGCTTGTCCCATTCCCTGGACAGAATCTGCTTGAACCACTGGTCAAACTCGTTTTCTACAAACTCAATATCTTCAAGAGGGTTGTGGGTCCCTGCAGGCACCGGCTGGCCCTGTATGTCCGTGGTTCCTGCGGCATCGACTACATGAATGAGAACCTCTGCCTGCCTTGCGTCATCCAAGAACTTGTTGCCAAGGCCCTTTCCCTCGTGGGCCCCAGGTACCAGTCCCGCAACGTCAATCAGCTTTACCGGAACCAGTCTTGTCCCATCAAGACACAACGAGTTTTGGTGATTAATCCCAAAATGCCTGCACGCGCATTTGGTCCGCACATATGTCACCCCGACGTTTGGCTCTATGGTTGTAAATGGGTAATTCCCAATTGCGACTGCAGCTTCAGTAGCAGCAGAAAAAAACGTGGATTTTCCCACGTTTGCCTTGCCAAGTAGACCGATTTGCATCCAGAATCTGGAATTTTTCTACATCATATTAGGATTCAGAATATTCATTTAGCGTTCTTTGTGATCCACGTTGTGTCCCTAGTGATTACAGGAAACCCAGGAGTCGGCAAGCACACTGCGTCAAGGCTGCTTGCAGAAAAGCTTGGCTATGACATCCTGGACCTAAACCAGATAGCAATCAAAAACAAGATTTTCAAAAAGTCAGGCTCGACTCTGGACGTGGACACAAAAAAGCTTGCAAAGATTATGAAAAAACTGGCAAGGCCAAGGACAATAGTGGTAGGTCATCTGGCGCCGTACGCCCTGGAAAAATCTCAGGTTAAAATTGCCATCGTGATTAGGAAAAACCCCTACAAGTTGATCCCAGTCTACAAAAAAAGAAAGTACTCGCAAAAAAAGATCTACGAGAACATCGGCAGCGAGACCCTTGGAATAATATCGTACGATTCCGCATCAAGGTTTGGAAAAAAATCGGTACAGGTAGACGCGACAAATCTCTCACCCATCAAGTTAATCAGAAAAATTCAAAATTCCATCAAGACAAAAAAGGGCGACAAAGTAGACTGGCTCGGCCTGGTATCAAAAAAGGGCGACCTGGCCAAGTTTTTCCCGGCGTGATGACATGTTCGAAATACTGAAAACAGATCTTGCGGCAAGGATTGGAATCCTGCAGACAAACCACGGAAAGGTAGAGACACCCGCATTTGTCCCAGTCATTCATCCGGTGAACCAGAGCATCCCTGCGCAAAAGATGCGGCAGATGGGCTTTGATCTGGTAATCACAAACGCGTACATCACGATGAACAAGTACGGCGATGAGGCAGCAAAAAGAGGGATCCACGACATCATAAATTTTGATGGGGCAGTCATGACAGATTCTGGCGGCTACCAGGTCTTGGAGTATGGAAAGGTAAACGTCGAGCCAAAAGATATGGCAGACTTTGAGAGGAAGATAAAAACAGATTTTGCGATTCCGCTTGACAGGCCGACTGGGTACGGCCTGTCCAGAAAAAAGGCCGCAAGCTACGTCAATCATACTCTGAAAGTATCAAAAGAGACAATAGACAACAGAGACGACAACGGCCAGATCTGGGTTGGGCCCATCCAGGGTGCGGAGCACTTTGAGCTGGTGAAAAGATCCACAAAAGAATTGCTAAAATACGGATACACCATGCTTGCCTTTGGCAGCCCCGTCGAGGTCATGGAGGCCTACGAGTACAGATTATTGGCAAAAATGATAGTCGAGGCAAAAAGGCTCATGCCCGCATCCATACCATTACATCTCTTTGGCGCAGGCCACCCGCTCACCATTCCCATTGCGATTGCCCTGGGATGCGACACCTTTGACTCTGCATCCTACATGCTGTACGCAAAGCACGACAGGTACATCTCTGACGACAGGACCAACCACCTGACTGAGATGCAGTACTTTCCCTGCAACTGCGAGGTCTGCTCAAGGCACACACCAAAAGAGCTGGCAGAGGTTCCAAGGGACCTCAGAATCCAGGAAATAGCTCTGCACAACCTGCACGCAATCAAGGCCGAAGTGGATCGCACCAAGGAGGCAATCCACGAGGGCAGGCTGTGGGAGTATGTCACCAAAAAAATCATGGCGCATCCCAAGCTGTACGAGACAGTCGAAGTCTTTACAAAAAACGCCGACTGGCTTGGCAGGACCACCCCCAAGTTCAAGGAAAACGCCGTCTTTTTGTTTACCCATTACGACCAGTTCCGGCCGGAGGTTGCATCATACCACGATGTGGTCAGGAGATTCAAGTCGGACAAAAAGGAGCTGGTCATAGTATCAGACTCCCAGGACAAGCCGTTCTATTTGTCCAAGAGCTACCGCAAGCTACAAAAAAAGTACGATTCCTCCAAGGTGCAGTTCTGCCAGTTCAACCCGGTCCTTGGAATCATCCCGCTTGAGATATCAGATTTGTATCCTGCGGCACACTATGTCATGGCCGACGTAAAATCAAGTCCGGAAAGCTGCACAGAGTTTGCAGACACACTAAAGATATTTCTGAAAAACAACAAGTTCAAGAAAATCCATCTTGAAGACAATGAATTCCTAAATTATTTCAAAAAGCAGCTGCCAAAGTCTAGGATAAATAAAATAAAAATGAAAAAGTGATTGCCGGTCTAGAGACCTGCGTCTTCTGCCCAGCCTTTTACGAATACTCCGTTCTTGTGGAGAGGAACTGGTTGTCCAGCTGTGTAGTTCATTGGTCTCATCCAGAAGATGGACTTTGTTGGACAAACTCCAATGCATGCACCGTCTGAGATGCATCTTTCTGGATAAAATACGAACGCCTTACCTCTCTTCCAGCCCTCTACGGGCTTTACTCGGAGTACGTCTGGGCCCAGTGATGTACAGATTTCCACGCATAGTGCGCAGCCGATACATCTCTGTTCGTCAACGTCTGGAAGTATTGCTATTGGCATTTATTTCACTAAAGGTAATCTCTCGAGGATGCTATTTAAACCATAATCAAAAAAGTTAACACCGTTATAGAAATTTTTGATCGAGCTGATCAAACCTGCAACAAAATTTGAAAAGATAAAAAAGGTAACCAGATGGTTATGCTTACTTTCGCATTGCATCAATTTGGCCGCTCGTTACCCAGTCAAGCAGCTCTGCTGCCGTTGGATTCAAGTCAGCCCTTTTGTCCATCAGATTTTTTACCCAAACCCAATTAATTTGGTTTAACAGTGGTTTGTTTCCCTCATCGCCTGCACGGACTTTGCTGCGCAGATCTGCTGGAATTGAATTCCACCATTGGTCAAAAGTTCTGCCCATATGAGGGGATCTTAGGTTTGACTAATTAAAGCTTTTGAAGATTGCAATAATTACGGAACGATCGGAGATTTTTGTGACAACCTTTTAAGATAGACCCAGATCCAGTTGAATCCTTGAAGGTAAAAGTTTTGGGCGCCGGACAAGAAGTCGGGCGATCTGGGTTTTTGGTAAATTGCGATGGAGCAAACTATCTTTTGGATTACGGAGTGAATCTAGGAAAAAATCCGCAGGGGCCACTCCATGTGATGCCAAAAGAAGTCGACTCTATAGTTGTGACACATGCGCACCTTGATCATTCCGGCTATGTGCCTCTGATGTATGTGAGCGGCAGCTCCGAGGTGTATGCCACGTCTCCGACTTTTGATCTCAGCAGGCTGCTCATCGAGGACATGCTGAAGCTGGAGCGCGAGGCCCACCCATTTGGATTGCCAGAGGTAAGCAAGATGTACAAGCATGCAAGAACCATAGGGTACAAGCAAAAGATAACCCGCGGAAATTCCAGCTTTGAGCTAAGAGAGTCAGGCCACGTGGTGGGCGGCAGCACGGTGCTTGTGGAGTCGGGCGGCAAGAAGCTATTCTACACTGGTGATATCAACGTGCACGGCTCGCGCATGATCCGCGAGGCTGACTTGGACATTGGCGAAATCGATCTCCTGATTACGGAAAGCACCTATTCTCAGACGGCACAGATGCCAAGAAAGGAATCGGAGCAAAAGTTCATCGAGTATGCAAACGAGATTTTGGACCAGAAGGGGTACCTCTTTGTCCCTGCGTTTTCGGTTGAGCGCTCCCAAGAGATTGCGTGCGTTCTGAAGAACGCCAAGTTCAAGCACAAGATAATCATGGACGGCATGGCGTTATCCGTAAACGAGATCTTACTGCAGCACCCAGACTATCTGCGGGACTATGACGTCTTTGTCGACGCAATCGAGAACACGACATGGGTGAGAAACCACAAGGAAAGACAGAGGGAGATATCAGAGCCCTGCGTCATCATATCACCTGCAGGAATGCTGGTCGGAGGAAACGCGGTGTTCTATTTGCAGGAGCTGGCGTTTGACAAGAAAAACGGAATTGCGCTGGTGTCATACCAGGGAGAGGGGACTCCTGGAAGAAAGTTGCTTGACACAGGCAAGGTATCGATACGTGGCCGCGAGCAGAGGGCAGAGGCCCAGGTGAGGCAGTTTGAGTTTTCAGGCCACTCCGACAGGAACGGCCTCTTTGAGCTTATCAGCAAGATAAAGGGGAGCCCCAAGGTGATGGCGATTCACGGTGACGGCGAGTCGTGCACCAAGTTTGCACAAGAGATACACGAAAAATACGGCTTTGAGGCGCACGCCCCCAAGATAGGCGACTCGATTTCAATCTAAAATGCGAATAAACCTAGACCACACCATAAACTCGGGGCAGGTCTTTTTGTGGCAGAAGCTGGAAAAGACGTGGTACGGCGTAAACGGCCTCGATGTCTTTGCAGTAGACGAGGGCGATCCGTCGCGGATCAGAGCCTACGGCGATTCAGAGTATGACCTCTTCAGGCAGGGCGACAACTTTGAAAAGATAATCAAAGAGATATCAAAGAACCAAGTCCTAAGTTGGGCCGCAAAAAGATTCCCAGGACTGAGGCTGATGCGCCAGGACCCATTCCAGTGCTTTATCACGTTTATAGTGTCGTCAAATTCCAGCATCCAGAACATACGCCTTGCGCTGCAGAGGCTCTCAAAGAAATTCGGCAAAAAAATTTCGTTTGAGGGAGACGAGTTCCACCTTTTTCCCGAGCCAAAAAGACTTGCAGACGCGCCAAAGTCTGAGCTGCTCTCGTGCGGCCTTGGGTATAGGGCCGAGTTTGTAAAAAATGCGGCAAAACTAGTAAAAGAAAAAATGATCGACTTTGAGTCCCTAAAAAAAGCAGACTACCACGCGGCAAGGGATTCTCTTTTGGATGTACACGGGATTGGCAACAAGGTGGCCGACTGCATCTTGCTCTTCTCACTTGAGAAGCTGGAATCGTTTCCCCTTGATCGCTGGATAATCCGAAGCCTGGAAGAATACTATCCGCAGGAATTTTCACTTGGTGAAAAAACACTGACTGACAAAAAATACAAAACGATGCACGAAAAAATCGTCGAGCATTTCGGCCCGCACGCAGGATACTGCCAGCAGTTTCTCTTCAAGATGATCCGAGAATCAAACAAGAAGAACTGGTAAACCCTTAAAATGCCAGTTATTTTTGCACATGTTGGGCCGGTAGCTCAGCTTGGATAGAGTGCTGGACTTCTAATCCAGTGGTCAAGGGATCGAAGCCCTTCTGGCCCGCTTAATTTTTACTCTGATAATCTTCAATGGCGCATTCTCTCGGCCATGGCTCGCCATCGCATTTTTTGCATGCTGGCAGACTATTTCTTGGATCATGGCATTTGCAGGAACACCTATCACCCTTCTTTTTGTAGAGCTTTCCGTCACCAAAACGGAACATGCCTATTTTCATTTGCCTAACAACGCCATTTGATCAAAACTCGACATTAAGAATTGTGGATGATTGATTCTTTCAAAAATTATTTATCATCTGAACATGCTGCGATCCTCATTGAAGGACATCGAGATCTCACTTGATACCAAGGAGATAAAGCCAAACTCTGAATTTAGAGGCAAAATCAAGGTAAATTACTCGGGAAAGTACGACAGCGTCGTGCTCAACACCCAGATACTTGGCGCAAACGAGCTGATGCTATTTACCTCGTGCAACGGAAAAAAAATGAACAGCAGGTCCGCCCGGCTCTTCATAAGCAAGGACGCCATGCCAAACAATGTAGCGGAATTCACTGCAACGGTAACATTTGAGCCAAAAGAGGCTCACGAGATAAAATTCCGCGCATCAATAATTGAGCAGCATAAGGAAATAGAAAGCGACATCCTCTTTGCAAAATATTCCTGAAACAAAACTGTAGGCTAGGATGTCTCCGTCTTTGGAGGCAGCTCTTTTTGCGGCTCTGCTTTGATCTCCTTTGCCGGCGCATGCTCAAGTGCAGGCTCTGCCTTGGGGGGCGGCGGTGGCGGCTTTTTTGCCTCGCTCATGGCGTACCTGTACACGTGGAAGAGCCCTGCAAACACCATCAGTATGAGGCCGGTAAAGAACAGCGACAAATTGTTGAGGCCGGTTATTGCAGCATTGTACGCAGCTATATTGAGGTACACTTGGAACGCAATGAGGCCCACGATTATCCAGTTGAGCCATTTTTGTGAGAGGTTGACTTCGGCCACTTTTTTTGGGCCCTTGTCCTTTGCAAGCTTTGCCTTGCGCTCTGCTTCCTGCGCCATCTTGATCATCATGTAGCTAAAGCCAAAGCCCATCGGCACGAGCAGTATCATGACAAGATAGAACAGTATCGGATCGATGACTAGCCTCTGCACAAGAGGTATGGTGGTGTCCGGCGGGATGTAGAATCCCCAGTATGTAGTCACCATTATCTGCGCGATTCCCGTGATTCCAAATGCCGTAATTATGGGCCTGTCCTTCCAGGAGAACTTCTTGTACCTGTCAAGGAACGGTGTAAGCAAGAGCGCCACTATGAACAACCCCGGCCAGAGTACACCTGTGACGAACTTGTCGTATTGGGTCCTCAAAAACGCGTACAGGCCTGTCAGGTACCATTCGGGGACTGTGATGCCGGGCGGCACGGTGGGCTCAAACTTGAAGCCCATGTCGATTGGGAATACGCCTCCAGTAATCAGAATCGCGCCTGAAATTGCCATGACCATCGGCACGTCAAATACCATGAACCTTGGAAAATGCACGGCCATTAATCCAAGCATCACAAGTGGCAGGATGAATACGTGCTGCGCGTAGAATCTGAGCACAAAGTCGGTAAACCCGGATCCGAACATGGCGTCACGTATAGTGGGCCCAGCTATTGGAATAGAGTTGGTAAGCGAAGCCGCGATGCTGATTGCAAGCTCGGCCCGCTCTGAAAATATGATATCATACCCCGTGAACGCCTCAAGTATAGTCACGGTGCCCAGTATGACACCTGTCACCCAGAGCACCTCGTTTCGAATCTTGTACCTTCCGGAGAAATACTGGTAGTACATGTGGAGTATTGCCAAAAGAACCATCGCATTTGATCCATGATAGTGGATGTTCCTGATGTGGAACCCAAATGGAACCACGTCGTTTATTTTCTGTACGCTGTCCCACGCCCTGTCAAGTATCGGAAAATAATAAAACATCAAGAGCGCGCCGGATATTCCCAAAATGACAAAGACCACAAACGTGAGCATACCCAGGAATCCAAAGGGGCTGACAAACCTTGATGGGAATGAAAACTTCATTCCGGTAAATATCGTCCTCTCGAGTCCGTCCCAGAGCCAGTAGAAGAAGCTTACAGCTCCTGTGCGCCTACTCAACGAAACGGCCATATCCTACTACTCCATTGTCGTTTGGTCCCCACTTTGCCGGAAGGATCCACAGGTCCCCCTTTGCGTCGGCCTCCAAGTGGAGGGTGGCAAGAGTGTTAGACGGCGGCGCCTGCAGCGATGCTGGGCCTGCAAATGCAGTGCCAGTCAGGGGATTGTACATGCTCCCATGGCAGGGGCACTCGCCTCTTTTTCTTCCTTCCTGGGGCCAGTACTTCCAGAGGCACCACAGGTGAAGGCACACCATGCTGTACGCCCTAAACGCGGACGCCTCCAACTTTCCTCCGCCCAATTCTTCTGGTAATCTAATAAACTGCCATTTTCTAAACGCCTCCTCGTCAAGCACTGCATCCCCCGTCTTTGGGTAAGTGATGACCTCTGCGTAGTTTACTGGAAAAGTGTTTACGTTTGCCTGTCCGCCGTCCGGCAAGATGACTGGGACCTTTTCTAGCTTGGCGCTGTCCGGGTTTGGCATGAACTTGCCCCACGGGACAAACGGTGCAAATGTAAGTGCCGTTCCTGCCGCCCCCATGAGCTTGAGAAAATCTCTTCTGGATACCGTGGTAGTACCGATACTATCCCCTTGCGACATTCAAGCTTCGTACTCGAAAGTAATCTTATAAATCTTATTTAGCGTCTTGCCGGTTTTTTGGGCCTTGCGGAAAACGCGATGAATGTTGCGACTCCGATCGCGACGGCACCGGCCATCCCAAGAAGGACCAGGTTGTAGTCAGACTTGCCCTCTTGAATAGCAGGGCTTGGGATTAGAGCGGGCTGTGACGCGCCTATCTCAAATGTGAGTATCTTGCTGGATTTGTTTCCCGCCCTGTCCTCTGCCGATATGACCATCCTGTGCTTTCCTGGCGCGTAATCCGATATGTCCACTGTGGTTTTGGTATTGTTTTGGATCAAAACACCGGAGAGGAGTATCGCGGTTTTTTCATTGTCTGGGTTTTCGTCAATTACCTCAAAGTCAATTGACAGGCTGTCCTTTGCCTTTGCGTTGTCCTGCGGTGATCTCACCAGTATCTCCGGCGGTGTCCTGTCTATCACAAAAGAGTACAATCCGGTGGAAATGTTTCCAAGCTCATCTGCTGCCTCGATTCTCAGCTCGTGCTGTCCTTCGCCTGTAGTTTTGATGGTATCCTGATCAAATATTATTTCAGATCCGTCAAGATAGTACCTGACAGAAAAGTTGCTGTCGTCCGTGATCTTTGGCACATCCGCATTTTGGCTGACAAAGTCCGGAATCGCAAATTCTATTTTCGGCGGGGAGCTGTCGGCAAGTATGGTGGAAAACTGCGCGACAAGCGCAAATGGCTCAGTCGTCTTTGCGCCCCCAAACAGTGTGGAGTGGAGCAGCAGGCCGTAGGTGCCAGTCTGGTTTATCGGCGCATACAGAACTGTAGATGTCGCGTCCTTGTTTTTGACCGGGTAGAAACCGCCGCCCTCGCTGAACACGGATGTGCCAAGCCAGTCGGAGGTGGGCCAGTCCAAGAACTGCCCGAACACGCCGGGCGGCACGTTTGTCTGCACCAATCTTCCCTGCGGGTCTATCACAAAGAGCGAAAAGTTTGTGTCAGGATCGCTCCACGACACGTCGATTGAGGCCGCGTTGATGGTATGGTCCTTGATGTCAAAATAGTACTGGCGCCAGTCGCCTGCGTTGTACCTGTTTGCCATGTCAAATGCCCCCTTGATGTAGCCGTTTCCGTACAGTATCTCCGAATCCCGGTTTGCCGACACCACCGTGAGCTTTTCTTTTTGGCTGACAGGTGTGGTCACTGCAAACGAGACCGGCGCGTTTACCGTGTGGTTGTCGCCAAAAAACGAGACAAACCCCTGATACACACCTGGCCGCGCATCGTGCGGCATTGATATCGTGGCAAGTATTTTTTGTGAGCTGTGCGGCCCTACCTCCACCAAGCCAGAGTCAAGCCAGACTGCGTCCCATGCGTCCTTTTTGTAGTAGCTTGCAGATATGGTGTAGGCCATCTCAGTCGAGTTCTTTTTCGTGTCGCCAAGCCAGTACGAGTTTCTAGTCGGCACTGGGTACACGCCTACAAGCGGGACATTCTCAAACTTGGAGTGCGGCTCTGAGACCCTGAGCTCCTGCACCGTCCCCCAAGTGCCCCCGCGGTTCACCATCGCAAGCTCGTCGCTTGAGACTTGGGCATCCTTGTTTCTGTCCTTCCAGTCGTACAGATACAGAGACGCGATCTTGGTGTCGCCTGCGTACATCTTTTCCGTCTTGTTGAGAAAGTCGGAAAAGGCAAAGTTGAGGTTCATCACCAAGAGATCGGCGTCCCTTGGAATGGTCTGGTTCTCATAGTACGATGATAAGGTGTCGTGTCTTTTTGCGTCCTCTAGCTTGATGTAGTCGGGCCTAAAGACTGCCGTCTTGTTGTAGAGCGGATCCTTGAGGTTCAGCTTTGTGGTGGAGTTGTACTCGGTTTTCTGCATCAGGCTCATCTTTTGCGGAATTATTTGCACTCGGAGCGTGTCGTTTCCAGGGTTTTCTATGGTAAAGTAAGTCGAGCTCTTCTCGCCCGGCTCCATCCGCCCTGCAAACCAGCTCGTCTGCGGATAGTCCCGATCAGGCAGCATGAGCCTTTGCAGCCCGATCGTCGTGGAGTTGAGATTCGTTATCGGCACGTCCAGTATTTTCTTGATGTTCTGGTATGACTTGTCGTTGTATACTGCAAAGACGTTGTTTTTCCCCTGCACAAAGCTTGTTGCCAGATACGAGTTTGCAAGGCCTGCGCCCTGCACGAAGGGGTCACTGCCAACATCGGTGGCACTTGACATGAGGATGTTCTTTATTGTAAACGGATCATAGTCCTGGTTTTTTTCCTTGAGTGCCTCAATCAGTATGGCCGCAGAGCCCGCGGTGAGCGGAGCTGCCATGCTGGTGCCCCCAAACAGCACAAACGGTTCTGCCTTGGAGTCCTTTTTTGCCTTGATTACTTTTCCTGGGACAAACCCGTACGCCCCCGTGTTGACAAGGTCAGGCTTGGGGTCGCCGATTATGCTTGGGCCCCTGCTTGAAAAGTCGATCATCTCGTTTGCAAAAGTCGTGGTGTTTCCAAACCTTGGCTGACCCTTGAATCCCCCGTATCCGACGTAGGCGTTGTTTGTAGTGGCCCCAACTGTAATTCCGTATGGGGACGCGTTTGGCAGGCCTATGGTGCCGTACCCGTGTCCCGCATTGCCTGAGCTTGACACCATTGTGATTCCAGGATATTTCTCATCAAGGGAGCGCGGAACGGAAAGCGCACTTGCAATCAGCGAGAGCATGTCCATTCCGGGCGATGTCTTCAGCGACGGAAAATTGGAGATGCCCCAGCTGTTCGATATGATGTCTGCCCGCGGCCTGCCAGAAAAACTCCACGTGCTGTTTTTGTTGTCAAAGCCGGACGCCCACAGCCACCCATATACGGTGTCGCCAAACCAGAGCGCCTTTATTGGAATTATCTTTGCGTTTGGCGCAACGCCAGGAAGCGTGTATTTTTTCGTGTTGTTGTAAATGTCGTACTGCTCTTTTCCCTTTGACGATATGGATGCTGCTGCCGCAGTCCCGTGCCCAACAAAGTCGCTCATCACACCGAAATAGTTGCCCGCAGGATCTAATCCAGCAAGGAGCGTGCCGTTTGTCGCCTTGAGTATCTTGTCGACTGATGACTTTTCGCGAGTTATGACGCCATACACGTCGAGCACCTGCGCGCCCACGGTTCCTGCGCTATAGTCTGCTTTTCCGTCCTTGTTGGAGTCGTACACCAAAAATTCGTTGCCCGCTCCAATCTTGATTGGCGACTCGTCGGTAAAGTCAAAGTCGTATTTTGGCTTTTGTCCCTTTGCGAGGTCGGCGCGGGTATAGTCCTCCCATGATGTAGACAGATCAGGAATTATGGTGTCATATACTCCCGGTGCCTGCGAGTCGACTACCAGGACTGGCACTGCCTGCACGCTTGCAAACGGTCCCTGCGCTGAGCCCTGGTATATTATCCCGAAATGGTACACGCCGCTTGCCGATTTGATATAATCGCGGTTTGTCTTGCCTATTTTGTAGTCGTCAAGTATTATGCCGCTAAATGTTGGCGCAAGGCCCGAAGACGGAAAGAAAGAATTGTACATTGTCACCGGCGTTCCTTTGCCATTTTGCTTGAGTCCCAAAAACGCGCCGTCTTTGTTCACGTATACCGTGGATGTGGTGTTTTGTCCAAGCTCCTTGTTTTTTTCCTCGACAAAGAACTTAGTCGTGTTCTCGATTACGCCAAACTTGTTGATGTTTGCGACAAAGGTCGCGTTTGTTATCACCAGTCCCTGGCCGTCCGCATCAAGCATTATGGGGTGGTTGTTTTTGTCGCGCGCAACAGAGTGCCTCACATCCGGATTTGAAAAGTCGACGCCGGTGTCCACCACTGCTATTGTCACCCCAGCCCCCGTGTAGTTGTATTTTATCTGGGCAAGCTCAGAGCCTGTCGATTCCCGTATCGTGTCCATCTCAGAGTAGTCGTGGAACTCTAGCTCAAAGTCCCTAAACACGTTGTACCCTTTTTGTCCAAGGAATGTGGCAGACTGTTCCGGCAGGACCACGATTGAGAAAAAGCCGTTGCTGCTGCTGACTCCTGCTACCTGGTTTTGCAGCAGTGTTTCATCCATCTGGCCTTGGCCAAAGACCAAGTACCTTGAGAGTTTGTAATCCTGCGTCTGCTGGAGTGGCACCTGCACTATCTCCGAGACCTGTGTTATCTGCGGCCTTGGCGCTATCCTGGCGTCATGGATTTCAAAATACCCGTACGAGATGGAAAAAGATGAAAGCAAAAGCAGAAAGCAAAACAAAACCGCCAGAGGCTTCATGTCATGATGACTGCCTGATTACCATAACTATCTTCGCCTTGCAAGAATGGTTATCTGCAGGGCCACAATGATGGCAATCGATGCGACTATTGGAAACAAGAGCGAGTTGAGCTGGATTGACGCGGCCTCCATGTTGTTTACTGAGCTGGATATCGAGTCTACGCTCTTGTCGATGTCCTGGCTTGCCGTATCCAGAGCCGAGCCAAAGCCTCCAATCTCCGACTTGAGGTTTGCAAGCTCCTTTGATGTGTCCTCAAGTATGGAGTTGAGCTCAATTATCTGCTGCGATATTCCGCCGATGTCCTGCTTGAGCACAAGCGTGGCAGCCGAGCCGTGCGAGACGGTTCCCTGCGAGAATGCAACCACGTGGATTACGTGCGTTCCCTCCATTAGTGGCGTGTATTCCACATAGTACAGTCCCTGGTGCAGCGTCTTGAATAAGTTTGAGAGGTTGACCACCTGGCCGTCAGGCAGGTGCACGTGCGTGGTGCCAAGGAGCTTCTCCGGGCTTCCCCCCACCAGCAGGCCGTCGCTTGTAGTCTGCACAAATATTCTGAATGGTTGGTTGATTGCCGCAGTCTCAGGCACAAAGACAAGAACCGACAGCGTCCTGGATATCGGGATCCTCTCCGTCTCGGTGGACTCGGCAAACTTGATGTCTACTGATTTTGCAAGGCCGCTCTGCTCCGTGCTTATTGCCTCTATCTTGTAGGTGCCAAACGGCGTGGCAGTGGATGCCTCAGGCCACACATACAGCTCTGTTTGGAATTTTCCATTCTCGTCAGTGGTTATCTGCGTGAATGTGACTACGTTTTCGTCCGGCCCCGTGAACCTGAGTATGACGTCCTCGCCTGGGTTTGCATTCCCGTACACAAAGAGCGGCTTGCCTGGCGAGTAGACCTGGCTGTCCGTGAACAGGCCCAGCTCCGCAGATGCCCCTGAAAATCCAAATGCGAAAAGGCAGATTGCAAAAAGGAGAACTGTTTTCATTTATTATTATTGAAAATCGCTTCTAGATATTGATTCCTACAGCGTCCGCTGTCTTGTGGATTCAAAAAAAGAAAAAAGGGGATAGTTTGATTTTCTAGTCTTAGCTTACGTCTATGTCTACTGATACAGTCGGGCTCAACGCTGTCGGATTGTCAACTGACTCCCAGACAAACACTGTTGCAGTGTATGTGCCGGATGTGGTTGGAATCCATGACAATGCTGGGCTAAATGACTGACCTGCCGAGAGTGAACCTGTGATCCACGCCAGTGAGACTGTGACTCCGTTCTCGTCCTGAATCTGTACCAAGTAAGCAAATGGTTGCTCTCTGTCCTGGCCGTTGGTCAAGTCGGCTGTGATCTGTACCTGTTGGTCTACGGACACACCATCAAGTGTGTTGCCGAAGGCATCAACTACTCTTGCGTTAGAAGCTGGTGCTCTCTCAAGAGGTGGTACTACAGTACCGATGAACGCCGTGCCGGTGATATCGAGCTCGTCTGCTGTTGTGTATGGATCAGGTAGAGTGTTGTCTTGGTATTCTGCAGTGACTGTGTCACCTTCTGCGACTCTGAGTCTGTGACCGGATGAATCGTCGGTAGTTGTGAAGAACACAGTACCTTCGAAGATTCCAGTTGCCTCATTAGTCTCAGTTACAGTTAAGTCAATGCCGCCTGCGTCTGAATCAGACCACACGTTAGCATTGAAGTTGTCTACCGCTTCTGGGTTCAAGTTCATATCTGGATCAATTACTCGCACTACGCCTGTGCCGCTAGCTGGGTATGATGCCTCAAGCCAGGAGACTTCGCCGATGTTCCATCTGATCAATGCAGATCCTACGATTGTTTCATCCTCTGAGAACTCAAAGGAGACTGTAAGACCGTCATCGTCAGTTGCGCCCAGGAATCCATCTGTTGGACCTGTGCCGTCAGCGCTGTCTGATGTCAAGCCTGCATCCATTCCGTTTGAGTTGCCAGTAGCAGCATTACCATCTGCATCATGCAAGAATCCTGTGAGGGTTACTTCGCCTGTGAAGATGCCAGTGTCTGTTCCTGTCTCAACAAGCCTGTATCTATTGATATCGTGTCCTCTGGTAGCCACCTTGATTGGATCGGAGGTTGTTTCACCGATTTCATCGACTAGGTTGCTGTCAAAGTTGTGATCAGGTGCGACAATGGTTATGTAGACCTTGTCGGTCCACGTGTATACTTTCTGGTCTAGCTCTACGGTTGCTCCGAAGTTTGATGTAAAGATGGTCAAGTTGATGTCTTCGTCCTCTTGTCCGACATAGTCGGCACCAGATGGACCCCAGTCGGTGTATTCTAGTACAATCTCTTCGCCTCTCTGCAAGTTGTTAGAATTGAGAACTTTGGGTATCTCAATTACAATCTGGAATATGCCAGTGCTGTCACCTGTCTCTCTCAAGTCAGATGGCTCTGGGTCAAATGCGGCAAAGGCACCGCTCACGCCAAGGTTGCCCATGGCTGTGGTTGCGGCATCTGAATCCCATTCAATGAGATCCAGATCATAGGCCTCTGCCAGATTAGAGTCGAGGTCAAAGTCTGGTTCAATCAAGGTCAGGATCATGTCCGAACCGATGATATAGACAGACTTGTCTGATTGTAATGCACCGTTTCTTAGGTCAAATGTTGCCGAGTCTGTTACCGTGTTTGTATTACCTGAAGCGTCAGCTGGGTCTGTGTACTCTACGGTGAGGATATCACCTTGGAGTATACAGTAGTCGCCAGTTGTAGCTGCTACATCAAACCTGTTGGTTTCAGTTGCAGTAGTGGTTCCTGGAGATACTAATGAATCCCAAGAGTTTGTTGCCGGGCACAATGCCGAGGATGGACCATCAGTGTACAGGATTGGCACGTCAAATTCAAAGATTCCACTCGTTGGAGAGGTCTCAATGATTGCGCCAAACTGTCTGACCGATGATACGCCGTCTCCGGTGTTGTCTCCGCCGACATCAATTACACCACTCTTTGCGGTGTCGCCACCTGCGTAGCCAAGGACGACGTCGTTCGTGCCTCTTGATATGGTGACCTTTACAGGACCCCTATTAGTGAAGCTGCCATCCGTGTCGGTTACGTTTTGTGCGATTTTATCTTCACCAGCTGCTGAGACATCAAAGTCCGGATCATTGACCTGTACGTGTATGGTCAATATTCCGTCTCCAATTGTCTCGCCTGCTGCAAGAACTGTGCCTACAGCAGTAGCGTGTACTGGGAATAGTGATCTTCCACTTGGGCCACTTGAGCTGGTATTAGCAAAGTCTTCAAAGTCACCCCATGGAACTGGGTATACCGTTCTGTCAAGGCTGACTGAACCAGTATTTGCCCTGATGCCTGCGCCGTCGCCTACTTCGATAATTTGTCCAGATGCGTCTCTAAAGTCTACGTAGTTTACCTCCATGTCCAAGCCTTGCGTGTTACGCGGTGATGTGTCCTTTGCTGCACCCGTTTGGGAGTCAGCTGATCTACATACCTTGGCTGGAACCTGGAAGGTACCTGTGAATATGCCGCTGGCCACATCTGTTTCAATCAGACTAAAGCCAGTTGCGCTTAGGCTTACATCGGTGATGCCTGCTGCGACTAATGCAGTAGTGCATACATCGTTGTTGTTAAGCCAAGTTCTGTCATCAAAGGTGATATCAAGTAATCTACCTAGAGCGTCACCGTTGGATAGTGATGGAAGTCCTCCCTTGCCGACTAGATCCTGTGCTGGATCTGATACTCTGACACCACCGGATGTGTAGTTCACAGTCGTGTAGATATCTATGAGATCGCTGTCGACGTTGAGGTCTTGGTCTTCCACTGTAACTATGACGGTGTCTGCAACCTTGTATGTTGGCTTGTCAAATGATACTATACCAGAGTGAGCTGGCGCATCTTCCTGGTCTGAAACCTGGGTTGTTACGCCGTCTTGTCCAAGGTCGTTATAGTTGACTCTTGGTGCATTTGTGCCATCCTGATCCTCATTCACAATAAACTGTACACTGTCCCCAATTGTGGTCAATTCAGAATATGTGTTGTAGTTTAGGATGTTGAGTTGGTTCAGCATGATGTACTCTAGTGCGCCTATAAAGACTGATGTGTTGTCGCCTGTCTCTTCTGCTTCAATTCTGTAGATTGCGTTGTTGACTCTGCTTGCCTTGGTTAATCCGTCTTCTGTGTAACCAAATGAGAAGAAGTCTGCAACGAAGGCAAAGTCGACTACTGCGTCGTTTCCTTTGTCAACTACGCCGGTAAAGTTGAACATGACACCGACTCTGTCGGCTTTAGTGCCCATTGCTGCGTTACCGCCATACAAGTGGTTGTGTATCGTAGCAGATGTGATGTTGACCAATCCTTGTGCGCCTGTGTCGTTGCCAAGACTTACTGCAGTGATTGCATGCTTTTGTTGGTAGTTGTTCACGCCCTTACCAAGGATTCTGTCATCAGAGTCTGCAAATAGCAGCCATGTGTCAACACTACTGATATTAGTTTGGTTGACACCTCTGATATCATAGTTAAAGAAGTTGAAGCCTATGAGCTGGTTGTCAGCAACTGACCTAGTATCAAGAAGAACATCGTCCAATTCACTAACAAGTGAGTTCAGATCGACTACCATCACATCAACTCTGCCCTGAGCATTAGCTGCTGAGGCTGTTGTGTTTTCGGTAACGAGTGCTCTGTCGCTGAACTTTTGAACGGTTGTGGTAAGTGACTGGTTGTAGTTTGTGTGTTGGCCAGCCAGTGTTCTGGAGGTCAAGTTAAGTACCTTGTTTGCTCCTGAATTTGAAACTGGGTTAGATACACCGCTTGTTCCTGAAGTACCAGTTGCGTCTTCACCTACTCGGGCGAACTGTCCAACTAGGATTGTGTTTGCCGATTCTGTTCCGTTGTTACCCAAGGTAAATGGTGTACCAATGCGTAATGACGGAATCAGGGGCACAGTTGTAGTTGGCTGGTAGAGATCCAGATCCTCATCTGACTTGGCGTTTAGGTTTGCGTCCATATCAGTCAGTGAGAATGGGAGTTTTTCACCAGAGTTCCATTCTGCATCTTGCAGTTGAATGTCAACGAATGCAAATCCATGTCCTGCAAGGATTGTTTTGCCTACTTCGTTGTATGTAAGAGTTGCAGATGTTCCTCTGAGTGCGCCGGGAGTAATGCGGAGTGTTGAGACATCCGAGTTGTCAAAGTTACCAAATATGCCACTGTTTTGTCCATATTCGGTAAATGAAACTGGTGCTGTGTTGATTCCAAGTATGCCGCTTGGTCCAGATCCTGCCAAATTGGCATCTGCTGCAACGTTGGTAGTACCTGTGAATGCAATCACGTTATCACCAGTATCGCGTATGGCTAACACTGGAGTGCCACTGTTTTGTGCATCATAGTCTATCTTCATGATACCAGTGGTCTCAAATTTCAGGGTGTTCAAGTTCGATTTGATGTTTGTCAGTCCTTTACCCGTGGCAGTATTTCCTGCACCGTTTGGTGGAATTGCTGCTGTTCTTGTCACAGAACCATGGTTCCTACCATCCTCGTCGAATGGCATGTAAACAGTTGCTATAGATGTAGAGTTTGTAGAGTTTGTTCCAAATATCCAGACATCCTCATCCGTTGGGTCTACGTTCAGTATTGGATCTGTGATCGTAACGAAAACGTGTGCATTCCTTGGATAAATGGTTCTGTCAAGGTCAGCTTTGGAGAACTTGTTCATGCTACCTGTGAATTTCAAAGTAGCTGATTGGACTCCGCCTGCCTTGTTGTATTGGACAACTACATTCTCACCAGAGTTAAAGTCGTATAGCTGGATAAATGGCCAAAGATCATAACCGTTCTTCAGTGTGGCAGCATCGGTGTATACATCTTGTATACCTATTTGTCCTCTAAGCACAGAAGTGGCTGAACCTGGGTTCAGTTCTTTTGCTTCTCTAACCACATTCGTTAAAGTTGTGTTGGAGTTTGATCCGTGGGCGGTGGTGGAGGCGGTGTTGCCGGCGTTACCTGCAGTACAGGTTCCGACTGATGAAGTACCGTTTGATCCACCATATCCAGATAGTGGGAGTGTGACTGCTATTGCATCATTGAAGGTGATGTTTAGTGCGGTTGTTGCACTAGCTGGAGTACAAAATACACCAAAGTCAAGACCAGTGCCTCCTAGGGCACTGTTATCTTGACCTGTCTGATCTGCAGCTTGCGCTATAGATCTGGAAGCAAAGTATCCAACCCAGTTGCCATCAATGGTTTGGGCCATTCTTATGTCCTTACCGTTGAGGGTAACGTCTGGTTCACCTTCAATTACGTTAGTATCACTGAGGTCAGGATCAGCTACTACAACTTCGATGACCATTGGGCCGCCGAATCTGTTTTCGTATACTGTCTGCTCAGCCGATACAAACAAGTTTGCATTTGCCGCTGAGGCTGACTGCATTGCACTTGGTGCAAATGCAGTAAAGCCTGCAGCTAGCATAATTGTCATTAATGTAAGACTAGTTATTTTACGTCCTATCTCGTTGTTCATGTTATTGAGATTTTTGTTTAGAAATCAGTATATAAGATTAATGGACAATTTATCCACAATTCCACGCTTTTTTGAATAAATTTCATGCGTAGTTTAGGTCTGATCGATTTTTTTGATCGCGGTTTGTAAAATTTACATTTCCGAGGGGAATAAGGTTGTTTTCTCTACAGTCTCGCTTTGATAAAGTCAATAGACTTGACCGGTGACGGATCAGTTCCTTTTATGATAGCATGGTAGATGGAGGCATAGTCAAGCAGATAGATAAGGCAAACGAGTTTTGTCAGAATGCTTCCCTTTACTGAAACTATCTCTTTGTAGTCTATGTTGTTTTGTGCAAAGTATTCCTTGAGTATCTTCCATCTTTCTTTTGTTTTTACATAGTCGTCTTGTCCTTGCAGTAGTATTGGTTTCACGTCAGATGGCTTTTCCCATGCCATAACACCATTATGTGACGCCTCGATTACATCTTCGATTATTGCATGTGACTTTGCATTTTCTTGCAGTGAGCTCTTGAATCTAACTGCTGCAGCCTGTAGACCCCATGGATAGTATATCATCGGAATTCCCGAAAGCCATTGGGCTAGATTAAGTGCAGGATTTGTTTTTGAGAGATTGAACGAGTTGATTTGTGTTGAGAGATTTTGTAATTCTAGAATGGATTCGCCTATGTCGTGTTTGCTAATAGGTATGATAGAGTTGAGAGTTCTTAGAATCGAATAGATGTAGGTGATGAACGAAGTTCTTGGTGAATGTATTTTTTGTATCGGCCTGAATTCTATGTTATTTTTTTTGCAGTACTGCTCTATTTTACCGCCAGATGAGAATGCAATTAATTTGCAATCAAGTTTTTTTGCAGAATCCAAAACAGTTAGAGTCTCGATTGTGTCACCTGAAACACTTACTGTCACCACTAATGTTTTAGAGTCCACCGTCTTTGGTAACAGATAGCCTTTTACAAGAGTCACATGTGTGTTGGTTTTTGAAAGTATTGAAGAGAAGAGATCACCTATTGCCCCAGAGCCACCCATCCCAGCAAATACGATATGATCAATGTCTTTGTAATCTATTGGGTCGTGTTTTTGATTATAGGAATCTGCTGCAAGCTGTGCCCATTTGTCATATAATATGTGCATTCCCTCTTTGTCCACTTTGTTTATTGTTGCAACATCAAGCAATTCAAAAACCCTCAAAAGATGTTATAATATATTGATTTAGAACGATGCGAATTGATTTCAGCTTCTTTTTTGGACGAGTTTTTTATACAACACTACTGCGTCGCCTTCGTCCTTTGGCCCTACAATTACTGCAGATCCACGCTTCATAAAGCTGACAGACAGATCGTTTGTCCTCATTGAGAGGCCAAGATCCCCTTGGTTTTCGACTCGAAATTGCAGATCCTTTGCAAGGTTGGTTATCTTTTCTATGTCGATTTCAAATTTTTGTGTGGGTGTAATTGAAAAAGTACGCTTGCCTCTGTTTCTGCCACACAACTCTTCAATTATTAGTTCCTGTTTTGGCGTAGATTCCACTTTGCCGCTTCCACAAACAGGGCATTCTTCTGCTCTGAATGTCTTGGCTGTGGCAAAGTCCAAGTTCTCAAGATCTACATGTAATATTTTGTCTGAGAGGCTAGGCTTTTTGCCTATGATTATTTTGACTGCTTCGGCAACCTCGATGCCTCCAACTATGGAGAGAATGGATGGGTGCACCCCCTCTATGCTGCAGGTCGGCATGGAATCTTCATCAAGTGCCGGAAACATGCACGAATAGCACGCAGATCTTTTTGGAATGATTGTAAATACTTGGCCTGATACGGCCACCGCTGCACCTGTAACAAACGGTGTATTTTTTTCAACGCACGCCTTGTTGAGCGCGTATCTTGCGTTGACGCTGTCCAGCGCGTCGATTACAACATCGCAACCTTCAATCGCATCAAGTGCGGTGTAGTCATTGATTGATATTGCGAGTGCCTCAATTTCCACATCCGGATTCAGTTTCTTGAGTTTTTTTGCCGCAACTTCGACTTTGATCTGGCCCACATCGGATTCGTCAAACATTGTTTGCCTATGCAGGTTTGATAACTCTATTACATCCCTATCTATGATGCGTAGTTTTCCAACACCCATTGCGACAAGGCGTGTAGTGATCGGGTTGCCAAGGCCTCCTACTCCCACGACACAGACTTTGGCCGCTCTTAGTTTTAGTTGTCCCTGATATCCTATCTCTTCTAGCATGATTTGCCTTGAATACCTGTCAATGTCTTTGCTTGACAGCTCAGAGCCACCGGCCACTGCAGGTAGGATATAGATCTCGTCTCCGTCTTTCAGATCCGTGTTCATTCCGCCTGAGAACCTTGCGTTTTTACCGTTGATGTAAATATTGATGAGTGAACGCGGTGTTCCATCGTCATTTAGAACTCGTCGCTTAAAATCATCGCCCATGTTTTGTGATACTTGGTTGAAGGAATCCAAAATCGAGCTTGAAGATATTTGGATCTTTTTTTCTCCGCCACCCTTGTTTAGGACGGATGGAATCGTAAACGTGATGTTTGCCAATTACTTCACCACTGCCGAGACTGCTGCCAAGTCTGCACGTATGACTTCGGGCTTTGTGAGCACTTCCATGAGTGACTCTGTTGCCTTGAGGCCATTTCCCGTTACATAGCAGATTGTCGTGTCGTTTTTGTCTATTTTGCCGTCTTCGACCATTTTTTTGAGTGCTGCAACGGACACACCTCCTGCAGGCTCTGTGAAGATTCCTTCGGTCTTTGCCAAAAGCAGAATTGCGTCCAGTATTTCCTTGTTGTTTGTTTCTTCTGCATATCCCTTGTATTGCTGCAATCTTTTGAGGACATATCGGCCATCTCCAGGATCACCTATTGCAAGGCTTTTTGCTATAGTGTCTGGATTCTCTACAGGAATTACATCGCTTGAGCCTTTTTTGAATGCGTCAACGATTGGGGCGCAGCCAACTGGTTGTGCCGCATGTATATGCATTGCAGATACATCATTTAGTAGTGATACTGTCTGTAATTCTTCAAATCCCTTGCAGATTGCATTTAGCATTGCCCCGCTTCCTACTGGAACTACGAGCTGGTCTGGTGTTTGCCAGCCAAGCTGTTCTGCCACCTCGTATGCAAGAGTCTTTGATCCTTCTACGTAGTATGATCTCATGTTGATGTTGACTATACCAATTCCCTTGCTGTCGCCTATCTGGGCTGCGATTCTGTTCGCATCATCATATGTACCATCCACTGCGATGAATTTTGAGCCATATGCAAGTGCCTGTGCAATTTTTGCGTGCTCTATGTCACTTGGCGCAAATACGTAACATGGAAATCCGCCTTTTGCCGCATGAGCCGCAGTAGCTGATGCCAAGTTTCCAGTTGACGCACAGCCGACCGCTGAGAGCCCAAACTCTTTTGCTTTTGATACTGCTATGCCAGCAGGCCTGTCTTTGAATGAGAATGTTGGATTGACTGAATCATTTTTTATGTACAGGTTATTCAGACCCAATGTTTTTCCAAGCTTTTCTGCTTTGATCAGTGGTGTCATGCCAGCATGAATGCTTACGATGTTGGCCTTGTCTTGGATTGGCAACAGCTCAAAGTATCGCCAGTACGTATGCTCCCTGTTTGAGAAAGTATTTTTTGAAATAGATGGAAAGTCATACTTGACGTCGAGTGGTCCGAAACACTCATCGCAGATGTACTTGAATGTGGACTCGTACTCTTTTTTGCATTCTCTGCATTGCAGTGATATTTTGGTCATGAAAAATCGTTGCTTGTTGCATAGTTAAAATGTCCTAATATCAAGTTTAGTATTGCTTAATTTTTGAGGCTAAAAATTTAATAATAGTTAAGCTGTGTGAGTCAGGATTTACTAAACGATTTCTCCACAAGGTTTTTTATCTTTTTTCTAATATTAACAAAAACATGAAAGCAAAAATAATCGGCATATCCATGGCAGCCGCAGTGGCTATTGCAGTGGCAGTCGGGATTATTTTCGTGGGGCCTATCGATGTTTCAAAACCCCAAGAAGATGATCCGTTTAAAGATTGGAATAGATCAGGCCCCTTTGCAATAAATAAGCATGAATACAAAATAGGTGAAAATATTTTCATTTCCGTTAATGGGTTAGGGCCGCTTGATGTAGGCTATATGGATTTTATTTTACCAAATGGCACAACAACATACATTGGAATACCATTTGATGGTAGTCTAAAATCTCAATTCAACCAGTACTTTGAACCCGCCATATCAAAAGGTCGCATGATTTGCAGTGTCAATGACATACTTGGGGAATGGACGGTAGTTTTCCAACAAACAGAGTATAAACCATTAAAATTTAAAATCATAAACGAAATCCTTCCAGGCGAAGAGGCTCAGTTTCAGAGAGTCTGCTAGTCTAGCTTGTTGTGAAAGCAGACGCGTTCTCCAGTGTGACATGCAGGCCCCGCTGGCTCCACCAGATATATGATTGCGTCAGAGTCGCAGTCAACTAGAATTTCTCTTACTTTTTGTGTGTTGCCTGACTCTTCCCCTTTCATCCAGAGTTTGTTTCTTGAGCGGGACCAGAACCACGAGTTGCCAGTTTTTTGTGTGAGTGAGAGTGATTCTTTGTTTGTATATGCCAGGGTAAGGACTTCTTTGGTATTGATATCTTGAACTATGACTGGTATCAGGCCGTCCTCCTTTGCAAAATCCAAATCGTCAAGAGATTTTTTCATGTTTTTGGGCAACAATTTTTCCTTATAATCGTACGTCGATTTGGTTTTCTTTTAGGTATTTCTTTACCCTATCTACTGCGTGCGTCTCATAATGGAATATGGACGCTGCCAAGGCCGCATCCACCTCTGTGTGCTTGAAGACATCAAGCATGTGGCTTGGCTTTCCGCATCCACCAGAAGCAATCACAGGAATCCTAACTGAATCAACTATAGCTTTTGTCAAAATGAGGTCGTATCCGTCCTTTGTGCCGTCCTTGTCTATGCTGGTAAGAAGTATTTCGCCTGCACCAAGAGTTTGGACTTTTTTTGCCCACTCTATTGCATCAAGGCCTGTTTCTTTTTTTCCTCCGTAGATGAACACCTCAAACCAGAAGCTTTTACCGTCTTCTGAAAAGATGTTTTTACCATTTGAGACATTGTAGTTTCTTTTTGCGTCTATTGCTATCACGATGCATTGTTTGCCAAACAGCTCCATCAGCTCTGTAATTATTTGCGGGTTTTTGACTGCGCCTGTGTTGATTGCTACTTTGTCTGCGCCACAAAGCAGAATGTCTCGCGCGTGTTGCAGAGTTTTGACTCCGCCACCCACAGTAAATGGGATGTCGATTACCTGAGCAACCTTTGACACAAGAGATCGTATTGTCTCCCTTTGTTCTTGCGATGCGGTTATGTCTAAAAACACAAGCTCGTCTGCCCCTTCGTTGCTGTATTTTTCTGCCAAAAGCACAGGATCACCTGCATCCTTGATGGATTCGAAGTGGAGGCCCTTGACCACCCTCCCGTTTGCCACATCAAGGCACGGAATTATTCTCTTTGTGAGACTCATGAAACTTTTTTTGCCTCCTCAATAGATACTTTGCCTTCATAGAGTGCCTTACCTAGAATGACACCGTAAGCATTACACCCCTTGACCTTGATGATGTCATTTATCCCGGAGATTCCCCCGCTTGCAATTACGTTTTTGCCAAGCTTGCATGCAGCAACAAGATTCTCGGTATCCGGGCCCTGCATCGTTCCATCACGTGTTACATTTGTGAGGAGAAACTCGGTAAAGTTTTTTCCAACGAAATCGCAAATTGAATCAAGCAGGTTTATTGTGGTTTTCTGCTGCCACCCGTTTATCACTATTTTGCCGTCACTGTGGTCTACCGATATGACGATTCTCTGACTGCCAAATTTTTTTAGTAAAAACTCAACAAGACTGGGATTTTTGAATGCGATTGTTCCAATTACGATCCTGTCTGAATAATCCAAGGCCTCACTTGTGAGATCTTCATTTCGGAGCCCACCGGCAATCTGTATTGGGATGGATGAACCCATTGCTATTTTTTTTATCAGGCCAAAGTTTGAGCCACGCTGCAGCGTGGCATCAAGATCCACTACGTGCAGCATGTCTGCCCCTGCCTTTTCCCATTTTTTTGCGATTTCCAACGGGTTGTTGCTGTAGACTGTCTTGTCTTCCGGCTTTCCCTTGAGCAGTCTTACCACTTGGCCGTCCATGAGATCTATTGCTGGAATTATCTTCACTTTTTGCACTCTCGCAAGAAATTTTTGATCATCAGGGATCCCACCTTGCCCGATTTTTCTGGGTGGAACTGCGTCCCGTAGAGGTTTCCCTTGTTTACCACTGCTGGAACCTCGATTCCGTAATCAGAATCGGCAACTATTACGTCTGCATTTTTTGGCTTTACTCTGTACGAGTGCACAAAGTAGACCCAAGCAGAGTCCTTTACTCCATCCAAAAGCGGATTTGATTTTTTGATTTTGAGATTGTTCCATCCCATGTGCGGGATCTTGAACTTGTTTGGCAGCAAGACCACCTCGCCTTCCATCACCGAGAGTCCCTTTTCCTTTCCCTCCTCGCTTTTTTCAAAGAACATCTCCATGCCAAGGCAGATGCCAAGAACCGGAGTCTTGTCTTTGACGTAATCGGAAAACGAGGTGCTAGAGTAATCCCGGATGCTCCTAATTGCGGGATCAAAGTTACCAACGCCTGGAAGAAGCAGGCCGGAATAATTGTTTGCCGCATCAAAGTTGGTTATGACATCCACTGTTGCGCCCTGTTTTTCAAGTGCTATTTTGAGGCTGAATATGTTCCCTGCCCCATAATCAAATATGGCTACTTTCATCTACATTGACCCTTTGGTGCTTGGGATTCCTTTTTGCTTTGCGTCTTTACTTGCTGCAGTCCTCAGTGCCACCGCTAGTGATTTGATTGCGGCCTCGATTTTGTGGTGGTCGTTTTCTCCGTACCTGATGTTGATGTGTATGCAGCTGTTGATGTTCTGAGCAAGAGATGAGAAAAAGTGCTCAATGTCCTCTTTTGACATCCCCTCTATTTGCGCCCTCTTGACTGAGAGATTGATCTTGTGATACTGGCGCCTGATCAGATCCACGGACGCCTCCGCAAGGGACTCGTCCATGGGCACAGACGCGTAGCTGAACCTTGTTATTTCTGCTCTGTTTCCAAGTGCTTTGTCTATTGCGGCACCGATTGTGATCCCAGTGTCCTCTATGAGGTGGTGCAGTATCCTGTCGTTTGACTTTGCCTTTACCGTTAGATCAAGCATTGCGTGCTTTCCAAAAGATCCTATCAGATGATCAAAAAAGTCGATTCCTGTATTAATTGAGGTCTTGCCTGTCCCGTCAAGATTTACTTGTACAGTGACGGATGTTTCTTTTGTCTCTCGGCTGATTTTGCTTGTTCTTGCCACAAATATCCGAATTTATTTTGCTAAATTTAATGCCTTTGGAAGCTGGCTGATTGATTCAAGTGTCATTGGCACCTTGTTTTTTTCAAAGAATTTGATTTTGGATGCTGGGTTTTTGCTTGTGCCATATATTCCGCAAAATACGATTCTGCGTCCTGTACGGTTTGCCTTTCTTGCCATGATGAGGTCTTCCATTGAATCCCCCACATACAGACAGCAGCTTACATCCAGTTTATCATACGACATCACAAGCGACTGTGGGTTTGGCTTTGCCAGGCTTCTTGGCTTGTCTTCCAAAAAGACTGAGCTTTTCAGGTTGAATTCCGACAGCATGTCCTCAAGTGAATATGCTATTGATACCTTGCCGCGCCCTGTCACTATTGCAAGGCGCCCTCTGAATTTTTTTCCCAGTGTGGTAAGAAGTTTTTTTGTAAGAATAACCTTGTCGTTTTCAATTAGGCCTGTCTTTGAGAACTGGGATTCTCTGCGAAACATTTTCTTGTACAGTTCTGGCCCGTAGAAGATTTGATCAAAAATTACGTACAGTGGATTGGTAGAGTGCGGCCCCGGATAATCCAGTTTCTTTTGTAATGGCGAGATGTCAATTTTCAATTTGTCAAGGTATTTTTCCACTGACTCGATTCCTGTTTCGTTTGCGTTGCTGATCACCTTGTTGATGAATTTCTTTGGATTTGCCCCGATTTTTTTAGCCGCTGCAAGTGCCAGAATCGAGGCATACGTCACATCCACTTCGTCGTTGAATCCGCCGGTAGCTTTGAATCCGCTTATTATTTCTGTGGTGATCGGAATAGATTTGATGCCTGCAAATCTTTCTAGGACGTACATCGTTGCCTCCTTGATTGCCAGATCATATGATCTTGACACGTCGACAAGAACACCATCGCAGTCAAAGATTATCCCGTCAATTTTGTCGACCAGTTTTGAAGCACCCAAGTTCATGTAGATGCCGTTTCCTTTCTTCTGGTATTTCATTTTAGGAGATCACGTATTGCCAGAAGAAACTTGGAGTTCATGTCTTTGGTGCCTATCGTGACCCGCAGGCAGCCCTCGTGTTTTCCTATTTTGCCCAGTTTTCGAATGGAGATTCCCTGCTCAAGAAGGGCAGTATAGATTCTCTTGTCTGCTCCTCGCGCATCAAAGAGAACAAAGTTTGCCTTGGAGTCAAAGACATCAAATGCGCCGCTTTCTCGCAGCTTTGTTATGATTTTCGTTCTCTCCTGTCTGATTGTCTCGATGGTTTCTTCGATTTGATTTGTTCTCTGAAGTGCAAGTATTCCTGCCTCTATTGCAAGGGTGTTAAGCGGGTATGGATACTGGAGAACGCGCGAAAACACGTCGATGAATTTCTTGCTTGCTATAACGTAGCCTAGTCTGAGGCCTGCAAGACCAAATGTCTTTGAGAATGTTTTGACAACGATGAGGTTATCGAATTTTTTTGTCAGGCTTGCAACGGAATAGTCGGAAAATTCCCCGTACGCTTCGTCTATTATTACTATTCCTTGGAATTTTTTGATCAGTTCTGTGAGTTCTTCTTTTTTGAATTGGAATCCTGTGGGGTTGTTCGGCGAGTCAATGTACAGTATGTCTGCATGCTTTGATTTTGAGAGGAAATCGGCAATGCTCAGAGTCATGTCTTTTGAGAATGGCACTTTGATTGTAGGTATTGCGTACAGCTTGCAGCGCTCTTCAAAAAATCCAAAAGTCGGATTCGAGGTCAGTATTTTCGTTTTCCTTGACGCAAAGTTTGAGAGAAACAGATCTAGGATTTGGTCTGATCCGTTGCCTATCCCTATCATCGATGTTGGCACTTGGAGATACTTTGAGAGCGACTCGATTAGCTTTTCAGATTTACCTAGCGGATACTCTCGCACATCTGAATTTTTTTTGGCTGCGTCGATCAGGTCTTGCTGAAGCTGCTTGTTGATCACAAAGTTTTCGTTCGAGTCAAGCTTCAAAACACCTTCGTGAAAGTCCGGCTTTTTGTAGCCTTGCAGCTTTGAGAGAGATTCCAGTTTTTTGTCGTACCATTGTCTGCTCATAATCTGTTTTTCACCGCATTGTAGTGGTTTGGTAGATTCTCGGATTCTGTGATGGCCTTGAGTGGTTTTTTGATTTTTTGCAGCGCTTGCCTTGATGACTCTACAGTTGTCTGGATTTTGACATAGTCAAGAACCGATAGCGCGCCCCTGCTCTTTCCAAAGCCATCGGTAGGCAGGATGTGGTTTGTGCCAAGAAGATAGTCGCTTGCCGCAGAGGGCGTGTTTTTTCCCAGCAGTACCAGTCCAGGTGTCCGCATCAGTCCCGATATCTTTGAAGGGTTTTTTGTGAGGATCTCAAGGTGCTCTGGCGCAAATTCGTTTGCAAGCAGTATTGCGTCAGACATTTTTGCACACAAGGCCACAAAGCCATTTTTTTGCAAGCTCGACTTGATGATTTCCCTTCTTTGCAGATATTGAACTCTGTCAGTCAGCTCGTCTACTACTTTGTTTGCAAGCATTTTGGATGTGGTTATCAGGCAGCATCTTGTGTCGCTACTGTGCTCTGCTTGCGAGATAAGATCAAGTGCCACTAGTCTTGGATCAGCCGAATCGTCTGCAAGAATGGCAAGCTCCGTTGGGCCTGCAAGCATGTCAATTGACACAATGTCTGAAACAAGATACTTTGCCGCAGTGACAAACGACCCTCCTGGGCCCACTATTTTGTCCACTGAGGGAATTGATCTAGTGCCAACTGCCATTGCCGCTACTGCTTGCGCACCACCTACCTTGAATATTACGTCCGCGCCGCAAATGTCCGCGGCAACCAGAACCATCGGATCTATTTTTCCTTGCTTGTTTGGAGGAGTGGACACGATGATTTTTTTGACGCCGGCAATTTTTGCTGGCACTATTGACATGATTGCGGAGCTTGGGTATCTGGCAAGGCCGCCAGGTACGTAACAGCCAACGCTATCCAACGGTACAAAAGACTTGGTGATTTTCGTGCCATCCGCAACAATGGTGATTTTTTTTAGCTGGTTTTTCATTGCAGATTCCGTTTTTTCCAGCTTGGCTCTGGTTAGGTTGATTGCATTTAACTGATCTTTTGTCACTAGTCTGTATGCATCGGAGATCTCTTTTTTCGACACCGCAAGTGATTTCAGTCTGGCTCCGCTGAACTTTTTTTCTAGTCTTCTGAGTGCAGCATCGCCGTCTTTTCTGACTTGATTTATGATTGACTCGACTAGTTTTTTGTCGTATTTACGCCCAGCAGACTTGGCAAGGGCGCGCACATTTTTGACTGGTATGATTCTCATCAATTTTCTTCATCACGCTTTATCTCCTCAAGCTCCAGTATTTGCCTTGGCTCGTGCACTACAAGACCCTGAGCTATCCTGCGCAGCTTTGGAATCATCTTGTGGAATTCTGATTTTGGGACTATGGTGTTAATGCCGTACCAGCCCTTGACGCTGAGCGGGCTTATTGTCGGCTTTTTCAGTGACGGGATGCTGCTTAGAAGTTTCTGCATGTTTTTTTCCTCCACGTTGAGGTAGATGTGCAGATACTTGCGTCCCTGCACTGCTCCCCTCATGACAGTGAGAATGTCATAGATTTTTTCCCTTTTTTCCTTGTCTTTTAGCGAATTTTTGTTTGCGATTAGGTGTGCGCTTGATTCTTTGACGATGTCGACTATTTTGAGTTGGTTCTGGCCTAGCGTGGTTCCGGTTTCTGTCACATCCATTATTGCATCTACTGCGTCCGGCGGCTTTGCCTCCGTTGCGCCAAACGATAGGTGGATCTGGACGCTTTTGTTTGCCCCAAGACGCAGCCAGGGTGTCACTATTTGCGGATCCTTTGAGCCGTAGAATTTTTTGTACGACTTTAGCTGCTTTATGAATTTGGACGCTGTGGTAAGATACTCTGATGAAATTCGAAGAATCTTTTTTTGTTTTGCATAAGAGGCAACCATCTCGTCAAGCGATTTGAATCGATAATTGTCAGGAATTGCGACTACGAGCTTTATTTTGCCTATCTCCAGATCCAAAAGCGCCTCTACGTCGGATTTTGTCTCTGCGATCCAGTCCTTTCCGGTTATGCCAACATCGTATAGCCCCTCTGAGACAAATGTCGGGATCTCTTGTGGCCTTAGCATTTTGACTGCAATGTCAGGATCGTCCAGGGTGACGCGATACGTGCGGCTCTTTCTTTGAACCTTGGTCCAGGACTTTTCCATGAGGCTAAACGTTGCCTCCTCCAGGCTGCCCTTTGGAATGGCAAATTTTACTTTGGTCATGGTATTGTGAAACTATCTACCTCTATATTTTTGGCGTTTATGGCTAGCGCCTTTCCTTTTCGAGGCATTGGCATCAAAATCTGCGATAAAACGGAATATTTGGCAGGCATTACAGGCACGACGGCAAATATCTTTAATAGATGGTAAGACAATCTTACATTATGTCAAATGAGGCCATGTTTACTACGATCAGCAGTAAAGGACAGATAGTTATACCAAGCAAGGTTAGAAAAAAGCTCGACATAAGAGACGGTAATGTGTTTGTAATAGCTGAAAAAAAAGGATTGATTGTTTTAAAAAAAATAAACCGACAGCTTAGTCGTGACGACATTGAAACTCTTGAATCAATTAGTGATGCATGGAAGGAAATAGAAAGCGGTAAAAGCGGAAGGGTCGGCGTGACAAAATTCCTTACGGAATTTGCCAAATGGTAATTTCGCAGGTAGTTTGGTCTGACAAGTTCAAAAAAGAAATTACAAAAATTAAGGACAATAAACTAAAAGAAAAATTACAAAAACAGATACAGAACATAATAGAATGCCCTGAAGTTGGAAAACCACTACGATACAATCTTAGGGGAGAAAGAACAATCTATGTGAGGCCTTACAGGCTCATCTATTCGTTTCAGGGAACCACACTATACCTGTTAAGGTTTGAACATAGAAAAGAAGTTTACAAATGACCATACTTTGAAAATACGCAATACAGTCCCTATTGGTCATGTTCTTTGCTAGAAATTTCATTATTTTTGGTGTTTGGTTTGCTTTCTTGCGTGGAGCCTCATGTGTCCCTTTTGGATTCCCTCTGAGGCTAGGGCTCGCAGCGCGGCAAAGTTTTGCGCAAGCCCGGTTGCCGCAATCACGCACGCCAATTCGCTTGCCGATTCCACTTGGAGTATTTTTGCGCAGACTTTGGCCATTGGGTGCGCATTGATGATTCCGCCAACCACACCCACCGACATAGGCAGCTCGATTTTTCCCACAAGGTTTCCGTTCTTGTCCTTGGTCCACTCCGTAATGGAGCCATATTTGCCAGATCTTGCGGCGTAGGCGTGTGCAGCTGCCTCTATTGCCCTTGTGTCCTGGCCCGTGGCGTTGGCCACTGCAATTATTCCGTTCATGACTCCCTTGTTGTGTGTGACTGCCCTGTATTCGTCGTTTGCAGCAAACTGGTATGCCAGAACAATGTTGTCTACTGTGTCACTTCCACCTACTGCCTCTTTATCAAAAATAGCAGTTCCCCTGACAATCCGTCTGGTAGAATAGTTTGAGAGGATGCGCAAAAGTACCTTTCCCCCGGTTATTTTTTCAATCAGCGGAGCCACGCCCTCACACATTGTGTTTGTCACGTTTGCACCCATTGCGTCCCCAACGTCAATCAAAAGCTCAACTATCAACATGGGCCCTGCGTCCGTGGAGATTTCCTTGCAGGATACCTCTTTTGCTCCCTTTCCCATCTTGGAAAGTGTTGCGCTCTTTGAGTTTGCAAGATCGAGGATCTCTTTTGATGCCTGCATAATTTTTTTGGCTGCCGCCTTTGGATCAGCTCTGACTAGCTGGATTTGTCCCATGCTGTATGACTCATCGTTTTGCATTGTGAATCCACCATGTATTCGCGCAATCTTTGCTGCCTTTGATGCTGCTGCGACCACGGAAGGCTCCTCAATTACCATCGGAACCAGATAGTCTTTTTTGTTTATTACAAAGTTGGTGGCAATTCCAAGAGGAAACGAAAAAGTCCCCACTGCGTTTTCGACCATCTTGTCTGCCTGCTCAAAGCCTATGCCCCCTGCAGATTCAAGTATTTTCTTTTCTTCGTCTGATAGATTTGCAAACTTTGCCACAATGTCTAGTCGCTCCTTTCTGTTTTTTTCAAAAAATCCCGAAATAGAAGAGTCTTTCAATTTATCTCAATATTCGAAAGAGTTTGTCGTCGGTCTTGTCTGGAAATCCCTTTCCATCGGTGTTTGATGAAATAATGTAAAGATAGCCGTCTGGCCCCTCGCCTACGTCCCGGATTCTTCCCACGCCACTAAGTATGCCTTTTTGTGAGAGCAGGCTGTCTTGACTTAGGTCCAGTTTGTAGAGGTTGGCACCGCGCAAAGTAGCCATGATCAAGCTGTCACGGTATTCTAGCTTATCGCCACTATAAAACACAATTCCTCCAGGCTCGATACTTGGATCGTAGCACATGACAGGGCTTGCAAACTTTTCGTTTCCCCTGCACTCTTGCTCCGGCCAGCCGTAGTTTTGGCCGGCCCTGACTAGATTAATTTCGTCGTTTTTTGTTGGGCCGAACTCTGTGGTGTAGAGGTTTGAATCTTTGTCCCATGCCATCCCCTGAACATCCCTGTGCCCAAGTGAGAACACCGGGGAGTCTGGAAACGGGTTATCCTGGGGTATTGTACCGTCATCATTTAGACGGAGGATTTTTCCTTCAAGCGATGATGCGTCCTGCGCATTGTGTGAGAATTCCGATGAGAGTCCAGTTGCGACGTACAGTTTTTTGTCAGGGCCGAACTTGACTACACCTCCATTATAAAATTCAGAGCCAGGAATTTTGTCAATTATTGTGACTGCGTCTGAGATTTTGTTGTCTGATTCTGTGATGCGTAGAACCTTGTTCCACAGAACATCGTTTTCTGAATACGTGTAGTAGACATACAAAAAGTGGTTACTGGCAAAATCAGGATGTGGTGCGATTCCCAAAAGGCCGCCGCCAAACACGTTTGCCACTCTCAGGCTAGCTAATGGGTTATCAAGAAGAACATCGTCTTCAATAACTCTGATGTCTCCTTGTTTTTCCGTTACAAAGATTTTGTTTTCTGCAAATGCGATTGCCCATGGTCGTTTGAGGTTTGTCGCAAGGATTTTGATTGACTCGTTTTCTTTTGATTCTGGTGTAGGAAGAGGAGGAGCTTGTGAAGGCGAGCTGAGAATTATTGCAGACACTGCTAATGCAGCTACGATTCCGGCGATTCTGATTTTTTTGTTCACAACAAGAAGAATTTTGAAATCCTATTAATTATTTGCAAAATAACAGGTATATATCACCTAAATTCAATCTCTGATCAGCGGGGTGGGGAAGTCAGTCTTCATAGGACTAAGTCATCCCGGCGGGCTCATAATCATCATCGATGTGAAACCCGCAGATCAGTAGTTCAAAAGGAGCTAAAAGTTCCGGAAAATCTACTCCCCGCTATCTTTAATTTCGATATTCAGAAAACCACGTAGATGCATCATTGAATTTCGTTTTTTTGTTGGTTTTACCAAGTCTTTGATATGGTCTAGTTAGATGCCTGTGTGCTGATGCTTGTGCAAGGTATAGTTTAGTCTTGATTTGTCGCGGAACTTGCAGAGTTATTTTTTTGGCAGCTTTTTTTCCGCATTTGATGCATTCAAAGCCCTGATTGCGACCTTTTGATTTCATTTTCTTGTTACATTTTGTGCACAAAGGGTTAGCATGCAGTGCGTTTTTTCCTAGTTTGAGAACTTTGAAAAACTCGACGTTGAGAGTTCTGCCGTACTTTGGTGAGAATTTTCTTATTCCCCCACCGACTTGAACCACGTCTCCTTTGATGAGATTCATGGCGTATTTTGCCATTCCAGTCGGTTTGTATACGTAGCAGCTTACCTCAACTCCATCCTTTGTTATGGAAAAATTAACGTGTCCGCCTTTTCCCATTCTTGGTTCTTTGGATACGGTTCCGGTAACGGTTCCGGAAAGATACGGCTTGAGCAAAGACACATCCAGCTCGTTTTGCAGGTGATCACCTGTTCCTTGGTTCGATTTGAAGATCAGGTGGCCTACTGGCTTTTCGTCCGACTTGATCATCTTTGATGCATAAAGCAATGACTCCATGTTCTCTCCCCTGATTCCAAAAAATACGGGATCGGGTCCGTGCGGCGCAAAAAGAATTCTGTGTTTTTTTGCATCGTAGCTGTTAAACGTTTGAGGGTGCGTTGCTTCTTGCATTTTTTTTACGCTGGAGCTGTCAATCTTTCTTTTTGTTCCAAATTTTGATCTTTTCCTGTAGATTAGAAGCTCAAATGTGTGATCGTTGAAGCTGTATCCTATTGCCCCTATTGCTCCAACCAACCCCTGCCCATTTCCGATGTGAAATGACTCCAAGTTGTTGCTTGAGATGAACTTTTTGGCGTCTTTTCTGCTTATTAGCTTCCACAGGGCATCCTTGCTAAAATCCACAAACTGTTTTGGAGCAGCCTCATTTTCGAAAAAGACAACCCCAGGGTTTGCACCGTTTTTGAGATCGGAGAACTTTGTAACAAAGTTAATTATCTTTTTTTTGATTTTCCCAGGGGATTTAGTCTCAATCTTTAGAGACACTGCGCCGTTTCCGCGCGTCTTCCAAGGTATGTTTGGGTTAAAGCGGATCAGTTTTGGATAATCCAAGAATTTGACGTTGTCTTTTCTTAGCGAGTCAACCAATTTGTATGCCAAGTATGTTGTGCACATTCCTTTTGGCGAGTCAGTGTCATCAAAGCCAATGTTTAGTATCGTAGCCTTTTGCACAATTGTCACATATCAATCACCAATTTGTGATTTGCGCAGTTTGGTTTAAATTAAAAAAGAGAATTATCCGGTCATTGATAGTAATAGACGAGCAAAAGATCTTTGAGGTCATCGAACAGCGCAAGCCGGCATCCGTGGCACTAAATGGTCCGGATGGGATTTTGCCGCATGTGCAGGAAACTTCGGCAAAGATCATGAAGCGTTTTGGGATTCCCTCGTATGTAATTGCGGACACCACTTGGGGCTCTTGCGATCTCAACTCAAATGGGGCCAAGGTGCTTGCCGCAGAGATTCTCTTCAACATAGGCCACACAATCAGCATGCAAAGCTTGGACAACGTCATATTCATTGATGCATTTGACGATGTGGCTTTTGACAGCGTGACAGAGAAATGTGCGGAAATTCTGAAAGGCACTACAGTGTCGCTTGTTACTGACAGTCAGCACCTAAATCAGATAGATTCTGTTAAAAAAATTCTTGAAGGCAGTGGTGTTACAGTCAAGGTGGGAAAAGGCAAGGGTCAGTTAAATGACGGCCAAGTTTTTGGCTGCGAGTTTTATCCTGCCTTGGAAGTAAAAGATCATGTTGATGCAAACGTCTTCATGGGACAAAGCAACTTTCATGCGGCAGGTCTTGCACTTGCAACTAACAAGCCAACATATGTTCTTGATCCATACTTTAACGAAGTAAGAGAGGTAACAGAATTTGCCCAAAAGATTCAGAAAAAAGCTACCTTGGCAATCTACAAAGCAGCTGATGCAAAAACATTTGGAATTATAGTGGGCCTAAAGGAGGGTCAGATTTCAAAAACTGCCGCGCTCAAATTCAAGCGCGAGCTTGAAAAGGAAGGAAAGACGGTTCAGCTGTTTGCCCTCACAGACATCACAAATGAGCGGCTGCGTAACTTGAGGGGGATTGACGCGTTCATCCAAGTCGCGTGTCCGAGAATTTCAACTGACAATCAATTTGACAAACCTGTTTTGTCGACGCCGCAGGCAAATGCCTTGCTCAAGATACTTCGAAACGAAAACATGGATGGCTACTTGCAGATTCCGCATTGGTTATGATCACATCAACAACAATAATGTTAATATTGAACAATTAAAGATGATTTTTGACTAGGAAGTAACTTGATATCAAAAACTGTTTTTCGTTTTTCATAATTTGATGTAAATGGCACGCAAGAACAATTTTTCACACGCAAAAAAGAATTTTATCAGATACCCAAAGGCAAGAATCCACGTCAGCTGCGTAATCAAGGACGAGGAGGGAGACATCGTGGGAATCAAAGGGCTCAAGCTTGGAAGCACTTCCGCAGTGCGTGATCAGGTCTGGACTGCAGAGGAGATTTACGAAAAAAGCGGACAGAGCCCCAACTTTTCTCAGACACACTCTTTTTGGGCAAGAGACAAAGAAAACAACGAATCCGAGGTTTACTGCAAAAGAAAAAATGGCAAGATCTGCCTTGTCGCACCATCCATCGTTGATGAAGACGGAAGGGACATTCTAAAAGACATACCGGTATGCGACTCTGAAATCTGAGGCAGTTTATTATAAAGAATTATTAGACAACGCAAAGGAAGAAAATCATGGACGATTTTGTTATGCCTGGAGACAAACTCGGGTTTATTGAAGAAATGGAAGCCGGCTCCAACACGTTTGATGATGGAGACACCATAAGATCGTCTACAGTCGGGATTGCCAACGTGGACAAAAAAAACAGGATTGTCCAAGTTCAGAATGGAAAGCAGCTGTCCATTCCAAAAAAAGGCGACATTGTGATCGGTAGCGTTAGCGCCGTTCTCTCATCTATGATTGCAGTTGCGATTCAGTATCTTAATGGAAAGCCAAACTCTTCCGGTGTGGAGTGCATATGCCAAAACGCCGACAGAAGGCGAATCATTGCCAGGGTAAACGACATCATAGCACTCAAGGTAGAGTCGCACCTAAATGGCGCAATTCATGCCACAATAGACGAGCCGGAGCTTGGCGTGTTGTTTACAAAGTGCAATATCTGTGGTGGTAGCGTTGTACCCATGAGGGATAGAGTCAAGTGCCCAAATTGTGGATTTGTTGAAGACAGAAAGATATCAATCAACTACGAAAAAGCCGATTTCATAAAATTAAGAGAGTAAGATGCAAAAGATATCGTTCCAGGGAGAACGAGGAGCATACAGTGAGGATGCGGCGATCTCATTTTTTGGCAAAGACATAGAGACAACCCCGTTTGCAACTTTTGCAGAAGCGATCGAGGCAACAGAAAATGACAAGACGCAGTATTCCGTCCTTCCAATAGAGAACTCACTTGAAGGTAGTGTGGGGGAAAGCTACGACCTGCTTTTGTCAACCAGCTTGAGTGTTATTGGCGAGATTTACTACAGGGTGAGGCACTGCCTGATAGGATTTGACAAAATCCAGAACATAGATACAGTTTACTCTCACCCACAGGCACTTGGGCAATGCAGAAAATTCGTACAAAAGTACAAGCTCAAAGCAATCCCTGCTTATGACACAGCTGGCAGCGTCAAAATAATAAAAGAGATTGGCAAGAAAAACATCAGCTGTATTGCGAGCAAGCGTGCATCGGAGATTTATCAGGTACCAACAATCATGGAAGGAATCGAAGACAACTCGAACAACTACACTCGATTTTTTGTTCTATCAAAGACAAAATTACAGGGCGGAGACAAGACATCAATCATATTCTCTGTAAAACACGAGGCTGGAACACTCTTTAACATACTAAAAGAGTTCAACGAATACAAGATAAATCTCACAAAGATAGAGTCAAGGCCAAACAAGAGCACACCGTGGGAATACAACTTTTACGTGGATTTTGATGGAAACCAAGACGATCCCAAGATAGTCGAGCTTCTAAAAAAGATCAACCACAACTCGCTGTTTCTCAAAGTGCTCGGATCCTACAAAAAAGCAAAGCTTGCCTAGAATCCCTTTGGCTTGCGGATGCTAAAGCCGGCACTAAGTCCGATTATTATGACACCAGTTATTATCAATATGAGATTATGAGCGAGGAGAAGCGGATCACCATATCGGGTAAATTCATAATGAAAATCAAGTTCTGATGAACCAGTGTTATTGATTAAAATTTTATTTGTTCCCTCTTGTAGTACGTACCAATCAAAGGAGATCTCTTTTTTGAAGTCTTCGTCTTTTTGTATTCCGCCTGCTGGTGTTTCTAGCTTGATATGAAATGAATCTCCAGTTACTTTGAAGTATTGATGTGAGCTTTTTGGTGCATTGAATTCGTATGTAGCTAATTTCTCAACACCTATTGTCGCATCTCTAGATTCTAAATGAGGGAAAGGATTGTTATAAAATACAATATAGACTGTACCTATTCCTAAAATCACTGCACCAATACAAATTCCGATAATTGTAATTTTTGTGAGCATATGTTCTAACCCATATTTGATAATAAAAAACTTACATCAAGTCAACGTCGTGAGGCTGGCTTTCCGCAAATCCTGCTCGCGACATCTTGATGAATTCGGCGTTTTCCTGCATCTGCGGTATGGTGTGGGCGCCACAGTAGCTGAGGCCTGAGCGCACACCGCCTGAGAGCTGTTTGATTATGTCGGATACCGTTCCCTTGTATGGAACCATCGCCTCAACGCCCTCTGCCACATAGTCGTTTAGATCGTCGTTTATTGCTACGGTGCCCGTCTCTTTTGATTTTCTTCCAAGCGCTGCGTAAAACGAGGCCATGCCCCTGTAGATTTTGTATCGCTTTCCGTTTTTCATCACGTAAGAGCCAGGGCTTTCATCGGTTCCCCCAAAGAGGCTTCCAACCATCACAGTTGATGCGCCTGCCGCAAGCGCCTTTGTCATATCGCCTGAGGTTCTTGTTCCACCGTCAGAAATTATTGGGATTCCGTGCTTTTTGCCGACCTGTGCGCAGTCATACACTGCAGTTAGCTGTGGTACGCCGGAGCCCGTTATGACCCGTGTTATGCATATAGACCCAGAACCGACGCCCACTTTTACTGCGTCCACTCCTGCCTTGATCAGATCTTCTGCGCCTCTTGCGGTTGCCACGTTTCCTGCAATCAGCTCACAGTTTGGAAATGCCTTTTTGATATTTCGAATTGTGTTGATTGCATTTTCACTGTGGCCGTGCGCGATATCGACAACAATTACGTCGGCATCCGCATCCAAGAGGGCTTCTGTTCTTTCCATAAAGTCTCCCTTCACACCAACTGCGGCCCCAACAATTGGTCTTCCCTTTTTGTCCTTTGATGCGTTAGGATGATTTTCGGTGTGTGTGATGTCCTTGCTTGTCACTAATCCCCTGACTGTGCCATTTTCGTCAATTAGTGGAAGCTTTTCAATTCTGTGCTGTCTTAGGATTTCTTTTGCCTCGTCAAGTGAGATGCCAGGCTTTGCCGTAATGACGTCCTTTGTCATCACGTCTTTTACAAGTTTGTTTGATTCTGATTCGAACATGACATCGCGTCCAGTCAGGATGCCTGCAAGCTTTGAATCTTTGACGACAAGAAGCCCGGAAACTCCCTTTTCATGCATGTACGCAATTGCTTCTGCTACCGTCTGCTCTGGTCCAATGTGGTATGGGTTTTCTATCATGACGCTTGCTGAGCGCTTTACCTTGAGTACTTCCTCTACTTCTTCCTGTATTGTCAAAAACCTGTGAATTATTCCGATTCCGCCCTCTTTTGCCATGGCTATGGCCATTGCGGCCTCTGTCACGGTGTCCATGTTTGCAGAGATCAGAGGTATGTTTAGCGAGATATTTTTTGAGAGTTTTGTTCGAAGATCGGTCTGCGATCTTGTAGTGATGTTGGAGTATTTGGGCACAAGAAGAACATCGTCAAAAGTTAATCCTTCTCTTATTTCCAACTGAACCTTCTAAAGGAGATTTACTAAGCGTTATAAGCTTTTCTTGAATTTTTTTGAAAACATTTGCGCTACAGATATTGCGTCTCTTGTTTCTTTTACGTTGTGTGTGCGGATTATGTCAGCGCCATTCATGGTTGCAATTACTTCGGCCGCAAGCGATCCATGTAGCCGGTCAGTTGGATTTTTTTTATCGAGTATCTTGCCTATGAATGACTTGTTTGAGACAGACACCAAAATAGGCAGACTCAGTTTCAGGTCGGACAGATTTTGCAGGACTTGCAGATCCCTTTTGAACCAATCCGTTTTGATTTTTGTGTAGAATGGGTTTTTTCCCGTTTTCCTGAAAAATCCTATTGCCGGGTCTATGGCTATTTTGCTTTTAGAGATATTTGCGGATTTTGCAAGTGCAATACTTTGCTTGAGTAAGAGTTTTGTTTGCGTGATCAGATTTCCTCTGATTGGAGACGGGCTGTATGCACACAGAACAAGTGATGGGTTGTATCTGCTCACCACGTTTAACATTTGCTTGTCATATTTTAGGCCGGACACATCGTTGATGATATCCGCACCGTACTCCAATCCTGCTTTTGCCACACTTGCTCTGCACGTATCAATCGAAATAGGCAAGTTTGATATCTTTTGAATTTGTTTTATTGCATTCACTATCCTCCGGGTTTCTTCTTTTTCTGAGACCATAGTTGAAAGGTATGGTGCAGTAGACATTCCACCCACATCGATAAAATTTGCTCCGTCTTGCTCCATCTGCTGGACGGTTTGCGTAATCTGTGTGCCTTTTTTGATGGATTTTTTGTAAAATGATTCCGGACTTGTGTTGAGTATGCCCATTATGCTGATTGGGTTTGAGCCGCCTACCTTCACTGGACCTAGTCTATGCACATAATTTATGAAAAGCAAGCTAATTTTAGAGTTAATTGACAATTAAAGGCTGGAATTCAAAATATGCAGAGATCGTAAGGGAGTTTGGTTACAGCAAAAATGCGGATCGAGCGGCTGCAGCTGTGCTAGGCTCCATGCTAAAAAAACAGTTTTCTTCATCAAAACTAAGGAAAATAATCTCCGGGAGTGAAGTGTTTGTGATTGGTGCGGGCCCCTCGTTGCAATCCGCCATCCCACATATCAAAAAATACAAAAATGCAGTCAAGATTTGCGCAGAGACTGCGCTTGTCCCCATAATCAAAAACGGCATCAAGCCAGACATAGTTGTCACTGATCTAGATGGAGATTTAGAGCTGCTTGAGAGAGTAGGCAAGACGCATGTGATCATAGTTCATGCACATGGGGACAATATAGACAGGCTTGGTTTTGCAAGAAATTTTAAAAATTGCATTGGTACGACCCAGACAGAGAGTGTTGGAAAAATTCATAATTTTGGTGGCTTTACAGATGGAGACAGAGGCATTTTTTTGGCCAATCATTTTGGTGCAGACAGAATCTTTTTGTTCGGAATGGACTTTGGTTCAAGAATAGGCAAATTTTCCAACACGAAAAAATCAGAAAGAAAAATCAAGCTAAAAAAATTGCGATACGGTAGAATGCTTTTGGAATGGCTTGCTCCCCAAGCAAACGCGGATCTTTTCACCCTTTCAAAACCAATCAAGGGTTTCAAGAAGATCACTTACGCTGAACTAAAAGACAACATTTCTGTCTAGAATGGATTTTAATACGCCAATACTTCAGAGAAATTATGCAGTTCTCAGAGGATCAGGTCAAGGAGGCCTTGGAGACCAAGGAGCGCCTTACGTCTGAGATCCAAAAGCATAAAGAAGAAATCGAAATGCTTGAAAAAACTCTTGCTTTGATCAACTCCATTCTAAAACAACAAAGCTTCACAAGGGCATCTGAGCTCAAGGGTGCAGAACCCCAAATACAAAAATCAAAAGAAGACTATTCTGTTGCCTTGCGAAAGAACACCGATGGTTCTTTGATTGCCAATGCATATGTTACGCCAGAACAGGTCTCGATTGTTTTAGAAGATGGCGTAACGCTAAGAGAAGACATGCATCCCTTCAAGTCGTTTTTTCTTGAGAGAATAATTGGAGAAATGAAGCGAAAAGACATGGCGGAGTTTGAAAGAGGGGGCATAGAGCAGAACTCGATAATTAATTGCCTAGTAAACAAGGATGGGGCGTTGCTGCGCGAAATCATAATCAAGAATTATCGCCAAAAAGAGCGGGTCAACGAGATAATAAACACGGCTACGTGGTCGTTATCTAAAATGATAGAGAATTCCAAGTGATACGATGGACAAAATCATAGTATTGGATTTTGGTTCTCAGTACAGCCACCTAATTTGTAGAAGAATTAGAGAGTTTTCCGTCTATGCAGAGCTTGTACCATACGACATTTCGCTGCAAAAGCTAAAGGAGATGAATCCAAGGGGGATCATTTTTTCTGGAGGGCCGTCAAGTGTGTACAATGCAGATGCGCCAAGGCCAGACCCCCAGATTTTCCAGATGAAGCTTCCACTGCTCGGGATTTGTTATGGGCACCAGCTAATAGTGGATAATTTTGGAGGCAAAGTCAAGCGCGCAAACAAAGAATATGGCCACTCCGTCCTCACAATAGACAATGGTTCCGATCTTCTTGGTGGGATCGGAGGCTCAGTGAGAGCTTGGATGAGTCATGGTGATGAGGCAGAAAAAATTCCAAGCAACTTTGAGGTCATTGGCCACACGGAACGCTCTCAAGCAGCCGCCATAGCAAATAGACAGCATGCAGTATATGGGATCCAGTTTCACCCCGAAGTTGTACACACGGAAAATGGAGTTCAGATTCTCAAAAATTTTGTTTTGAACATTTGCGGCGCAAAGCAGGAATGGACTATGGAGAGCTTTATTGAAAAGACGGTAAACGACATCTCAAAAATAGACGGGAATGTATTGTGTGGTGTCAGCGGAGGAATTGATTCCACCGTTGCCGCGCTTTTGATCCACAAAGCAATTGGCGACAGACTCAAGTGTGTGTTTGTGGACAACGGGCTTTTACGATTTAATGAGGAATATGAAATAGAAAAGATGTTCAAGGAAAACTTTGCCGTGAACTTTACTGCAGTTAACGCAAAAAAGCAATTTCTTGACAAGCTGAATGGAGTGTCTGATCCTGAAAAGAAAAGAAAGATAATCGGCGAAGAGTTCGTCAGAATTTTCACTGACTTTGCAGAAAAGAACGGCCCCTTCAAGTGGCTTGCACAAGGCACCTTGTACCCAGATGTCATCGAAAGCGGCGTCTCAAAGGGGCCCGCTGCGGTGATAAAGACGCACCACAACGTAGGCGGTCTCCCAGACTGGCTTCATTTGCAGATACTTGAGCCACTCAGGGATCTGTATAAAGACGAAGTTAGAAGGGTGGCTACCATACTTGGAGTCCCAAGGAGATTGCTTATGCGCCATCCGTTTCCAGGGCCTGGCCTTGCCGTGAGAGTAATTGGCGAGGTAACCGAGAAAAAACTAGAGATTGCCAAGATTGCAAGCAAGATTGTAGAAGAGGAGCTCGAAGCTGCAGGCTGGTACGAAAAGGTCTGGCAGGCTTATGCTGCAGTAGGAGATGACAAAGCAGTGGGCGTTGTTGGCGATGAGAGAAAATATGGCAACATAGTCATGATTCGTGTTGTGGAATCAGTCGATGCCATGACTGCGGACTGGACAAGGCTTCCCCACGACATACTTGCAAAGATTAGTAACAGGATAACAAATGAAATAGACGAGGTCACATGGGTATCCTATGTGATATCAAGCAAGCCTCCTGCAACCATAGAACCACAGTAAAAATAGAATTACCAGATTCAAATTAATTGGTTGTTTAAACTGAAAATACAATTGCATATAGAGATTTGTTGAAAAATATCAACAGCGGATGACATGAATAGACAAGTCCTGGTTTTGTTTGCAGTGTTTGCAAGTATCATCTTAGTGACTCAGATCACAGAGGCATATGCAGGAGATAGTGAAGCAAGAAAAAAAGCTGAACAAAGAGAAAAGGAGATACTTGCCAAAGAAAAGACAGATAAGAAAAAGACTATCGATGATCAGAAAAAAATACTTGATGCCAAATCAGTAGTAGCAAAAACAAAGGAATCAAAAGGAAAAGCAGCGACTGATTCAAAAAATGCGGCTAAATTGACAGCCATAAAAGCTGCCGAGGCCGCAATAGATACTGCCAAGTCTAATATGAGACAAGCAAAAAACGATTATGATAACGACTCAAGCAGTACTGTTAAAAAACAAGCATATGAAGATGCCAAAAAAGCGTATGATAAAGCAAAGCTAGACAGAGAACTTCTCAAATACAAGTGAGGTTTGTGAGAATCGATGAAAATCGTTTTATGAGTTAACAAGAGATTCCACTTGTGACAGCAACACGAAAAATCACAGAAGCTGAAAACATTCTTTTCAGCATGCAGAATTTATCAGACGAAGACTTTCAGATACGATTAGATAGTTTTATCAAAACTATTCATGAGATATTTTCTCATCTATTGGAAGAATATAATGTGAAGTTTGACTGCAAGATAGAGAGAATTAATTTAGAAAAATTCAAAGTAAGGGCAAAGAAGATGGGCAAGCTTGAGGCCATAAATTTTCTCATCTGGTACGAAAAAGAGTACCGAAGAATCAAAGACGATTCAGTGTTTGGTTATCTTTTAGAAAGAGACAACGTTGATGTTTCGGAGCCTAATGCCATCATCAATTCATGTTCCATGTTGCTAAATGAGATAAAATCAATGACGTATCATGCATACGAGAATTTTTGACGCTGCAATTTAATAAAAAATAAAAACAGAGCGCTTCAAAAAACCGTATGAATGTTCATGTTTTCGACACATATGTCAAAGCAAAGGATGGCCACACCATGCATTTTGACGTGATTACCGACTCTAAAAACGCTCAAAAGGCAATAGAGTTTGCAAAATCATGGCTGTCCTCAATTGGCGAAGACTCCGCCAAAGTCACCACTGAGGAATGCAATTTTTGCCATTCCGAAGCAGTGCCAGACGAAATTGAGATTGAAATCATGACAAATGGGTTCTACATTCAAAAAATGGAAGGTTGTCCTTAGTCAAGCAGAGCTGCGCCAAAGACTCCCGCAGAGTCGCCAAGCTTGTTTTTTAGAATCGGCGTATCCACTAGGTCGCTAAAGACATTCTCATACACGGCATCCCGTCCTTCGGAATATAGAAAATCTATGTTCGATAGTCCCCCGCCAAGAACTATTGCGTCAGGATCCAAGATGTCAATTACGTTTGCAAGTCCAACTCCAAAATTGTCCAGAAATTCGGCTTTCCATTGTTGTGCTTTTTGAGAGCTTAGATTTTCAATTATTTCTGGGAGGGTGGATTCTTTGCCAATCAGATCCCTCCATCTTTTCTCAAGTGCAGGTCCGCTTATGTATGTCTCAACACACCCGGCTCTTCCACAGTAACACTTGTTTCCGTTTTGGTGCAATGTGTGATGCCCCCATTCTCCCGCAATGCATGTTCTACCTTTGTGGATCTTTCCGTTGATCACTATTCCGCCTCCAACGCCTGTTCCCATTATGACGCCAAAGACCACATCGTATTTCACTGCTGCACCCATGGTGGCCTCCGCCATTGTGAAGCAGTTGGCGTCGTTTTCCATCGCTATTTTCTTTCCAAGCGACTTTTGCAGGTCGTCTTTTAGAGGCATGTCGATGAGGCACTGGGTGTTGCTGTTTTTGATGAGGCCTGTCTTTTTTGAGATTGCTCCAGGCGTGCATATTCCAATTGAATAGTCTGAGATATTTTTTGCAAGATCGTCTACCAGAGACACAATGGTATCTACGATGGATTTGTATCCGTTTTGCTGGTTTGTTGGAATCCGCCTCCGTTGGATTGTTTGTAATTTGTCGTCAAGGCAGACGCCCTCGGTCTTTGTTCCGCCAAGGTCGATTCCTATTCTGTGCACAAAGTTCTATTTACCGAGATATGTTTTGAAGATTTACTTTTTGCCTGGTGCGCCGGAAACTGCGATTACGTCGTCTATTCTGAGAATCATGCACGCTGCCTCTGTTGCAGACTTTGCGATTTGCTCCTTGACTGCAACCGGCTCGACTATGTTTAGTGTCAGCATGTCGTCGATTTTTCCTTCTTTTGCGTTGATTCCAGCCCACCTTCTGCCGTTGTTTTGCCTTGCTCGAAGGTTTGCCATGGTGTCGATTGGATCCATTCCTGCATTTTCTACTATGGTAAGCGGTATTACTTCTAGCGCTTCAGCATACTTTCTGATTGCGAGTTGCTCGCGGCCCTCAAAGTTGTCTGACCAGTCCTTTAGCTGAGATGCAAGGTATGCCTCTGGGGCCCCACCGCCTGCAACGATTGCCGGCTTTTCAATTACATCTTTTACTACCATCAATGCGTCGTGTAGGGATCTGTCCACTTCGTCAACTACCCTCTGGGAGCCGCCTCGCACTAGAATTGACACTGATTTTGGATTTTTGCATCCTTCGATGAATACCCACTTGTCTGATTCGACTTTCTTTTGATGCACAAAATCTGCGTGGCCCAAATCATGCTCTGTGATGTCGTCAAGGTTTGTCGTGATGCGGCCGCCTGTTGCTTTTGCAAGCTTGGTCATGTCGCTTTCTTTTACACGCCTTACTGAAAGTATGCCATATTTTGCCAGATAGTGCTGTGCAATGTCGTCGATTCCCTTTTGGCAGATTAGGACGCTTGCTCCGATTCTGTGTAATTTGTCCACCATCGACTTGAGCATCCTGTTTTCTTCTTCCAAGAACATCTGCATCTGTGTCGGGTCGGTGATTCTGATTTCGGCGCTCATCTCTGTTTTTTCAACTTCTAGTGCTGCATTTAGGAGTGCAATCTTTGCTTTTTCGATTTTTGTAGGCATGCCACTGTGTACCACCTCTTTGTCAAGGACTATTCCCTTGACAAGCTCGGTTGCCTGAATTGAGCTGCCTGCCTTTTTTTCTACCTTGATGTTATCTAGATCAACTACGTACTTGTCGCCCTTCTTTTCTGCCACCATGAGCACTGCATCAACTACAAGCTTTGAGAGCACTCCGCTGTCTTCAGAGATCAGCTTTGATTGCATGCTAGTTGTCGCAATCTTCAATAGTGATTCTTCGTCGGTTGGCTCGATCTTTTTTGCGATTTGTGATAAAAGCTCCATTACTTTTTCTTGAGCTGCCTGATAACCCTCAATTATTACTGAAGAGTGCACATCCTTTGCCAGTAGATCTTCTGCTTTTGCCAAGAGTGCGCCTGCAAATATTACGGATGATGTTGTTCCATCGCCAACTTCGTTATCCATGGTCTTTGAGATTTCCACCATCATTTTTGCTGCCGGATGCTGCACGTCTATTTCCTTGAGAATCGTGGCACCGTCATTTGTAATTGTGACATCCCCAATAGAATCAACGAGCATCTTGTCCAGTCCCCTTGGTCCAAGACTCGTTCTGACCAGGTCTGCTACAAGCTTGGCTGCCATAATGTTGTTTTTTTGTGCGTCTCTGCCCTTTTGCTGGAGCGCGCTTTCCTTTAGGACCAGAACCGGCCCGCTTGGGGTTTGCTGAATTGATGCCATGCTTTACGAAAAAATTTGTCTTTATCCCGTTTTTAAAAGTTTGCTAGGCGATTGCAGGAACAATCGATCTTTTCTTTACGTCTACAATTCCGCTATGGAGTATTCTAATTGAAGGCAAGGCAAGAAACGGCAAAAACAGAGGCACAAGGTGAGGCCTTTGGAAGATGCATCCATTTTCCACAAGCGTAGAATTCAAAGCAACAAATCTCTCAAGTACGTCATCAAAGGGGTTCCTTGAGATTATGCCCCCCACCTGCAAGGGCAAAAACGACATGACTTGGCCGTCTTTTACTACCACCATTCCGCCTTGTGACCTAACCAAGTGGTTTGCTGCATAGGCCATGTCCTTTTCGTTTGAGCCCATTACCATCATGTCATTTTCATGAAAGCTCCAAGTTGATGCGAATGCGCCGATCCTCGCACCAAAGTTTTTCAAAAATCCGACTGCATGCCTGCCCGAACCATAAGTTCTATCAAACGCTGCGACCTTCCAGATGTCCTGCTCAGGCAAAGCAGATACGTTTCCTTGTTTTGTCTGCAATTCCATAGCGGCCTGCTTTGTGATGATCTCGGTTTCCATCTCGATTACGTTTGCCGTAACGTTTGGTTTTTTGCTTTTTATTACAAAATCATTTTCTGTGAATTTTGGTAGCTTTACAGTGTTTGTTATCCATCTTGGTAGTGAGGGCTTGCGAATCTTTGTAACGATGCTTCCATTTGAAACCACAAGCTTGCCGCCAACAAAGACTTTGCGTGGTGTTATCTTTTGCAGATCATCAAAGACTAGCATGTCTGCCAGTTTGCCTGGGGCTATTCCTCCAAGGTCTTTTCCCATGTTATAGTAATCAAAACAGTTTTTTGATGCAATTGTGAGTGCGTCAACTGCATCCATGCCAAGCCTCATTGACTCCCTTACGCAGTGATCTATGTGTCCATACTTGGTGATTTCCACCGGGTCAAGGCCGTCCGAGCAGAACATCAATCTGTTGAGATATGGTTTATGCGAAAGGATTTGTGGAACTATGTTTTTTAGGTCGCGGCGAATCGAGCCTTCCCTCATCATCACCCACATTCCAAGTCTGAGTCTTTCCATGACTTGATCATAATCTATTGGCTCATGGCACGAGATAATTCCAGAAGAAATGTACGCGTTTAGTTTTTTATCCGAGGCCCCTGCGGTATGGCCGTTTATGATGCAGTTGTTATCAAGCATGTGTGAAAGTGTTTTCATTGTTTTTGCGTCTCGTCCAGTCACCTTGGTCCAGGAAAACACCTCGCCTAGGCCAACCACACTATCAAGCTTGATTGCGGATTTTTCTTGTGTTGTGTTGAGTGCTTTTCCGTGGCTGAATTTTCTGTCAACTGGCAATCCGCCAGGTATCACTGAAAATATACGGATTGGCAAATTAGATGACGCTTTGATGAATTCTTTTAGTCCGCTGTACCCACACACACTTACAATATCTATCGGATCAGAAAACAGGCTGGTCGTGCCGCAGAGAAGCGAGTGCCTTGCAAGCTCAGATGGCATCACAAATTGATCTATGTGGATGTGCGGATCTGCAAATGACGGAGCCAGATATTTGTTTTCAAGGTCAATTATTGTCGTGCTTGCTCCAGCAGTGTGGGACGCATCAGGGCCGACATATGCAATTCTGTCCTTCGTTAAAGCAACGTGTGTATTTGGGATGATTTCTTTGGTGTACACGTTGACAAGTGAGCAGTTCTTGAGGATCATGTCTGCTTTTTTGTCCCCCATTGCGACCGCGTTGAGCTGGGAAATCATTGCGGCAAGTTTTGTAGCCACAAAATCAGTTTGCCTTGCGACTTTATTATATCTTGTAAGGTGATGTCTTAAATGGTTCTGTTGCGTCAACGTGGGTTGCAGAAAATCCACAATGTTGGGTTCTATAATTTACGATTTCAGTTTTGTTCTAATTGGTTGCAAGCTGTCATGTGTTGGTTAACGGTTGGCAGATCAGATCCGTTTTATACATGTATACATAGTAGGGGCCATTGCCTCTCAAATCGGTAAGGCAAAACCATACACCAAATTCTGAACAGATCCGCATGATGAAGATCTTCAAGGATATGGTGAACCACTGCATCAGAATCGGCCTTGAGAACAACTGCTCGACAATGAAAAAACTGTCACTGATTTCATATTCCAAACTCAAAGATTATTCAATCCAGTCCAAGTACAAACTGACTGCAATCTCCCAAGCAGCAGGAAGGCTGGCGCAGATGAAAAAAGACATCAAAAATGGCAGGAAGGTCAGATCTCCCTTTGTCAGAAAACCATACCTTGTTTCCTGCTATGGTTTCAAAATCAACTGGATACTGCTATCGTTCCCAGTCAAAAACCGGGAATTTGCAAACATCCTACTCACAGACCATACCGTATCAGAACTCTCAAGGGATGGAGTAAAGGAAGGTCATTTACCATAACTCCCACATCGGTCTCAATATCAATGCAAAAAGAGGTTGCCGAGATCAAACCGCAAGGAGCAATCGGAATAGACAGGAATCTCAGAAATGTCACCATATCAGCACCACAACAAACGATCATGTACAGGACTGAAAAGATATTATCAATCAAGCAAAACTCACAGCATGTCAGGGATTCGTTCAGACGATTTGATGTGCGGGTAAAGAACAGATTCTACACTAAACTACGTGGCAGGCAGACAAGGCGGGTCAACCAATACCTGCACAAAATATCAAAACACATAGTGCAGGAGGCAGCAAAGACAAAATCCATAATAGTATTCGAGGATCTAAAGGGAATCCGTAAACTCTACAAAAAGGGAAACGGTCAGGGAAAGAAATACAGGCAAAAACTCAACGGCTGGCCTTTCTACGAACTGCAACGGCAAATAGAATACAAGGCAAAATGGGAGGGAATTCCTGTAAAATTCGTAGATCCAAAGCGCACAAGCAAGCTCTGTCCGATATGCGGAGGGTCACTCCAAGAGGACAGGTTGAACAGACGAAGGGTATTGTGCATTAATTGTGGCAAACTAATGGATCGCGACGTTGTTGCATCCATGAACGTTGCTCACAAGGGGTGGAGTAGGTTTTGCCATCCCAGAGGGCTCCCAGATGAAGCAATGAGGGGGAACGTGGAAAACTTACAGCCACTAATCCTCAGAGTGCATGGAAGCAAGTTGGTTAGCGTTAGCCCATGCTGATGCAACAGAACCTTTTAAATTACCATCCAAGGCGTTGTTGACTATGAACGTGCCCAAGGAAATGAACAGGTATTGTCCAAAGTGTAAAACTCACACCTTACAGAAGGTTGCCTTGTACAAAGCAGGCAAGAGAAGAGGTTCTGCAATTGGTGAGCGAAGACACGAAGAAGACAAAAAAGGGTACGGAGGGCAGAAATTCCCAAAGTTAGCCAAGCCTGCAAAGACTACAAAAAAACAAACATTGATTTTCTCATGCCCTCAATGCAAAAAAAAATCCAATAAAAAGGGAATCAGACTGAGAAAGCTAGAGTTGGTCGCACAATGAAGAAAAACCACATACTTGTTCCAAAACCAAAAAGCAAGTTCCAGAAAGTGCAGTGCAAGGAATGTAGCGCTGAGAACATTTTGTACTCACATGTCACTACCACTGTCACATGCAAGTCTTGCGGTAACGTGATCGCAGAACCAACGGGTTCTGTTGCCAAAATATTTGGCACTGTCTCAGGAATTCTTGAGTGAGTCGTAATCTTCCTTTGTGTTTAGATTAACTGCGATTCTCTTATCATCAAATATGCTCAGAGTTTCTTCAACTTTGTTTGAGGTTTTTTGCGGATTCACAATTGAGATCCCGCTGTAAAAGCATTCTTTTCCATCTACTTTAACAGAAAATTCTAGCTTGAGATCCAGTAGATCTAGGAACTTTTTTGTCACAACAAAGCTCTGCCAAGATGCATCTTTTTTATGTCTTGCAACCAATTCTCGCACTACCGCACCATCAAGCAGCGGCAGATCACCCGAAACAACCAAGGTCGGCTCATCGATCTTTGATAATGCTGAACTCAGATCAGCTACGTATCCGTCTCCTTCTGTCTTGATGACTTCAACATCATGAAACAGCAAAAGATCGTTTGTGCGTGGAGAGTGCTCACTTGTTGCCGCAATAATTTTTGAAAAGCACTTTGACTCCCTAAGTGCGTCAACTACGTGAAGGATGACAGGTTTCTTGTATTCCAAGAGGAGTTTTTCCCCTGGCATATCCATTCTTGTTCCCTTTCCTCCCGCCATCACAAGACCAATCATACTGATGCGAACACTAGAAAAGAAGACACCCTAGTGATTTCGTTTGCAGCGCCCATCATGTCTCCCGATATTCCCCCAAAGCTGCGCCTAGATACAAAAACTACAATGAGACTCAGAGCTATTCCTATTCCAAGTGCCAAAAACCCAGCGTTGTTTTGAAAAACAGCTATTGAGCCCACAGTTATTACAGCTGCAATTGCCAGTTTTTTTCTGTCTTTCATGGAATCAACAAAAGGCGAGTTGGAGCCCTCCCAAGCAGATGGCCCGATACTTGCAATTAGGACCATCGAGAATTTGGCAATTAATTCGCCAATCAGTATTGCATAGAACAGCTCAAATCCTTTAATCGACGATAAGGCAATTACGACTCCTGCCACATACAAGACGATCGTCACTATACCTGCAGAGCCAACCGATGGATCCCGCATCACTTGGAGCTTTCTTTCTTTTGTACCCCGAACCATCAAGCCGTCTGCAAAATCTGAAAGTCCATCGGTGTGATGAATTCCAGTAATTAGGACTAGGCCTGCTGCCACTAACAATCCGACAACTAATGGTTCCAAAAACAACGAGAGCCCCCATCCCGCTAAACCAATTATGAGGCCAATCGCGATACCAATTATTGGAAACAGGTACATGTATCTTGCAACTATTTGAAGATCCGAGCTTCCAGCTGGAATGATTGTCAAAAAAGAAAATACCGAGGCTGCTTGCCTAAACATGCATCCACCATCCAACATAGTGCAGTACCGTGATCAGTGGAATTGTCACTAGCCCACAAAATAGAATGCATGTAACCTTCATTAGCAAAACAGCTGATCTGAAATGATGCATGTCCAGCTCCGTTGTTCCGCTGCCCAAGACGTAGTGATCTATTTTTTCAAATCTTGTTCCTAGCGCGCCTGCCATTGCGGCCATCGGGTATCCTGCATTTGGACTGGACGTTTTTCTTCCGTCGCGTAAAAGTGTCTGCAATGCGTTCTTCCAGTCTGCTCCAATTAGCGCAGCTGCGACTACCATGACGCATCCCGTAATTCTTGCTGGAATATAGTTTAGGATCTTGTCGCAGTTTGCCCCAAACCAGCCCACGTTTGCAAACATCGTATTCTTGTAGCCAATCATCGAGTCAATTGTGTTTATGGTGCGGTGCACAAATGCTCCAGCAAGCCCAAAGATGCCAAAGTAGAACAGCGGCCCTGTTATCCCATCCACAATGTTTTCACTCGTGCTTTCCAACACGCCTGAGACTATGTGGTTTCTGTCAAGATCCTTTGTGTTGCGCTTGACCAGCATGGACAGTCTTGCTCTTGCCTCTTCCAGATTGTCCTGTGAGAGTGACTCCATGACAAGATCCCCGTGTCTTTGGAGGCCCCTGATCGCGATGGTTGTTTTGAGCAAAACAGAACCAATCAGAACCACGATTATTGCAGATATCGTGTCTGTAAGATTTTTTGTAACCAAATCATATGAGAGCAAGAGCGCTGCAACAAGTCCCGTTACAGACAATGTGACTACCACACCTCCGATTCTCCCCATTGTCGGATTTGGCGACTTTGCAAAAGGCACCAATCTTGCGACTAGATTCCCAACCCACGCGGTTGGATGAAATTTATTTTTTGGATCACCAAATGCGAAGTCCAGCGCAAGTGCACCAACTAGGATCAAAATTGGCACAAGTATCATCGTAACAGCCTCTCTATTTTGTCAATGTCCAGATTTTTTTGCACTGTTTTTGCTAGCTTGTCTATCTGGATGTCTAGCTTCTTTTTGTTCTGCTTTCTGAAGGGATGGATCTTGTTATCAAGCGAGTCTTCGTTTGGCAACTCTAAATCAACTAGAGGTAATACGCCAAGAACGGATTTAGATGTTATTTGCTTTAGCCTTTTGAAGCCAGGCTTTAGCAGATTTACGTCGCCTCGAAACTTGTTTACCACAAATCCCTTGACTAGATTCTGGTGCTGTCTTGGCAAAAGAGACATTGTTCCAACCAAGCTTGCAAAAGAGCCTCCTTTTTCAATGTCTGCAACAAGGAGCACCAGCGAGTTTGTCTTTTGGGCCAAGAGCATGTTTGCAATGTCGTATTTTTGCAAGTTGATTTCCGCAGGCGAGCCGGCGCCTTCAATTATGATGAGGTCATACATTTTTTTGAGAATCTCAAGTGAGTTAAGAGCCATTTTGAAGCCTTTGGTGAGGACGAATTTTTCATAGTATGTCTTTGCAGTCATTTTTTTGTAGAATTTTCCCTGGATCACTACTGAGCTCCTGTAGTTGCCAAGAGGTTTGAGGAGAATCGGGTTCATGTGAGGCAGGATCTCGGTTTTTGCCGCAATTGCCTGGATTGCTTGAGCCTGAGATATCTCAAAGCCGGATTCTTTGTACGAGTAATTCGACATGTTCTGTGACTTGAATGGTGCCACCGAGTACCCCCTGTCTGCAAATATTCTGCACAAGGCAGTCACAATGGTGGTCTTGCCTACACCAGACGAGGTTCCCTGGATCATCAAAGTTTTTGTCATGACAGACTCTCCAGCGCTTTGAGCAGTTTGAGGTTTTCCCTGCGTGTTCTTACTGCTATTCTGATGTGATTGCTACCAAGGCCGCGAAATGTGCTGCAGTCACGTATGAGGATCTTTTTTTGCAGTAATTGCTTTTGCAAAAGCTTCGAGTTTGTCTTTGTCTTGATTAAAATGAAGTTTGCAGATGTACCAGAACATGAAAATCCATCAAGCTTGGATATGGAACTCCTAAGAAAGTCAGATTCTGTTTTTACTAGTTTTCTTGTTTTTGCGAGAAAGCCCTTGTCAGACAGCGCCACATGTGCAGCCTCTTCTGCAATGCCACTGATGTTCCATGGAATCTTGATCTTGTTTAGGATGCAAACAAGTTTTTTGTTTCCCACACCATAACCCACCCTCAGCCCTGCAAGACCAAATGATTTTGTAAGCGATCTTAGAACGAAAATATTCTCAAAGCCCTGAATTTTGCCGATTATTGATTGTGGGTTTTGCACCATCTCCATAAAGCACTCATCTACAAATACGATAGTGTTTTTTGATTTTGCCGTCTTTACCATTTTTAGCATGGATTGTTCTGATATCAGAGTACCCGTCGGATTGTTTGGATTGCATACAAAAATTATTCCATTTTTTGGGATTTTTTTTACAAATTTTGCGAGATCCTCTTCTAGATTCATTGTTTTGAAAAATTGAGGTTTGCCCCCGCATAGTCTTGTTGCGGCCTCGTACTCTCCAAAAGTAGGAATTGGAATCAGAACTGGGGTGTTTTTGTTAATTGTGGCTCTGCAAAAATTATAGATTATTTCCGTAGCGCCGTTGCCTACAACCAAATTGTCGTGTGAGGCATTCACGTATTTTGCCAGTCGTCTTTTTAATTTGGTAGACGTATGATCGGGATAAACCGGGATTTTTGCCATCCAGTTTTTCAATGATTTTTTTATCGGCGAAGGAAAGCCGAGCGGGTTTACATTTGAGCTAAAATCCAAGATTTTGGGATCGGGATTTTTTATAGAGTATGGCCCCCCATGAGGAACCTGAATGTGAGATGCTATGTTTTTGGCAAATTTCACAAACTCAAAAAAGCAATCACGGGTTTAAGTTGTTACGGTAGGGCTAAGGATTATTAATTGATCCCATGAAAAATTTCCTTGTGAAGAAGAGAGTAGCCATATTGGGTGCAACGGGCGCAGTAGGCCAAGAGTTCCTAGTGTCACTTGAGAATCATCCTTGGTTTGAGGTAACCCAGCTTGCCGCATCGGAGAGGTCCGCTGGCAAAAAGTACATCGAGGCAATAAGGGATCCAAACTCAGGAATCATCAAGTGGCAGGTAGGCGGCGACGTTCCAAAGTATGCAAGAGACATGACGGTAGTCTCAATAGATAAGGTAAATACATCCGAGCTTGACTTGGTGTTTTCCGCAGTTGAGTCCGATGCCGCAAGGGAGATCGAGACCAAATTTGCAAAAGAGGTTCCAGTAATCAGCACATCGTCTGCTTACAGATACGAGGAGGATGTCCCAATTTTGATTCCAGGCATCAACGACGATCATGTGGAGCTTGTAGAGACACAAAAGAAAAACCGAAACTGGAAGGGGTTCGTGCTGCCACTTCCAAACTGCACCACTACCGGCCTTGCAATAACAATGAAGCCGCTTTATGACAGCTATGGTGCAAAACGAGTAATCATGACTTCCATGCAGGCGATCTCAGGGGCAGGAAGATCTCCTGGAGTTTCTGCGCTAGATGTAACTGATAACCTGATCCCATACATTCCAAAAGAAGAGGGCAAAGTCAGAATAGAGACTGCAAAGATCCTAGGCAAGCTCAAAGACGGCAAAATCGAGCCGGCAAACATCAAGGTAAGCTGCACTTGCACCCGCGTTCCGGTAATTGACGGCCACACGGAATCCGTATTTGTGGAGACGTCCAAACCGGCAAAGCTGGATCAGGTGAAGGACACCTTAGAGGACTTTTCCAGCCACGTTAGCGTGCAGGGGTTGCCGTCTGCACCGAAGGACTATCTTGTTGTACACCAAGACCCAACCAGACCACAGCCAAGAATAGACAGACAGCTCAACGATGGTATGACCACATCGATTGGGAGACTTGAAGAGGACACAATATTTGACAATGGCGTCAAGTACGTCCTGTTTTCGCACAACAAAAAGATGGGCTCAGCAAAAGGCGCAGTCCTCCTAGCAGAGATGCTTTACAAAAAAGGAAAAATCTAACCACAAATTTTCAAATTTTTCGATCGTAAGATTATAAAACCCGAAAGAATTTGACAATGCAGGTGTTTTAGACGGCAAAAATTGATGATCTGGATCTCACCATCTTGTCAGAGCTGAGCGAGGACGCATCGATTTCCATTCCAAGACTTTCAGAGAAGATAAAGGTAAATCCGTCTGTTGTGTACAGCAGAATAAACCGGCTCACAAAGAGAAAGCTCATCGAGCGATTCACGATTGTTGTCAACGATAAAGAGCTTGGCTATGGGGTAAAGGCGCTGACTGGAATCAACATGGATTCCAAATTTAGGGACTCTATAATCGATGAGCTCTTCAAAATCAAGGGTGTCCGCGAGATCTCCGAAGTAACCGGGAGATTTGACATCATAGTAACAATGTATGCCATGAACCTAGCTGAGATGCACAAGCTCATATCTGAGGGAATAGGCCGCATCGAAGGGGTTTTGGCGTCTGAGAGCTTTATTGAGATGAAGAGGCGCACAAAGACAATGCCTTATAACCACCAAGCCTGAGCCGGCATGTTACATTTAATTTTCGATACCTGTCTTGTTGGAATGGGGAAAAGATGATGCAAAAGGCACAGACTGGCTCTAAAATCAAAACATACTATGAACTCACCAAGCCAAAGATCTGGTATCTTCTTGTGTTCACCGCGTTTGGCGCTGCAATTACTGCTGCCAACATTTACGGCGTTTCCGTTTCGCCCATGACGTGGGCGTTGATGCTTCTTGGAGTGGCGGCAGGCTCTGCTTCTGCAAACACTCTGACAAACTATCACGACAGGGACATTGATGCAATAATGGAACGCACCAAGGGCCGCCCAATACCAAGCGGAAGGATTTCACCGCCAGAGAGGGCACGGGATTTTGGCCTTGTTTTGGCAGCAATCTCCATGGCGTGCGCGTTTGCCATATCATACACTGCTGGATTTTGGAATGGGATCTGGGCTGGAGTTTTCATGGCGTTTGGATTGGTAAACAACATAGTTGTGTATTCTCTGACATTAAAGCGAAGGAGTAGGACAAACATCATACTTGGCGGATTCTGCGGAGGCTCGCCAGTCATGATAGGTTATGCCGCAGTGACTCTCCAGGGGTTGTGGGATCTTGGTCTTGTGATGGCAGGCCTTGTCTTCATTTGGATTCCAATGCACATCTGGGCACTGACGCTTCACTTCAAAGACGACTACAACAAGGTAAACGTTCCCATGCTAACTGCGGTCCAATCGGAAAAGACGTCAGCCCGTGTGATTGCAATTTCCACACTGGTGATGGTTCTCTTTAGCATAGTTCCGTTCTTTTTGAGCACCAATACTGGGGAGCCAGTCATGCGCGAGATCTACTTGTACACGGCTATTGCGTCAGGCACACTCATGCTTGCGCTCTCGTTTTGGGTCATTGCAAAGCCGTCAGAAAAGGCGTCATGGATGCTCTTCAAGTTCTCAAGCCCGTACCTAGCAGTTTTGTTCATAGCACTGATGGTGGATTCTGCACTAAGATAGAGCATCTTAGATTGTGCTGTTTTTGTATTGAGAATACGGCCAGATTGAATTATTTGAGTGCTTTTTTTAACATCTGATTAATCACTGATGAAAAGCTAACAGATGATCCAGTTTTTCTGATGAGATCAGCTTGCATGCTTCTTAGCTTTGTCTCGATGTCTTTGTCAAGCACAATTGTGTGTCTTCTAATCATTTAATCATTTGTGATGTTATTCCACTGCTTTTCAAGCTAACTGTGAAATACCAGTTTTGGTAAATACTTGGTTTTGCCACCAGATTAGTTCACGATAAACGAGGTTATTCCAAATTCCTCGTTGTTGTATTTGCCCAAGACAGCGTACCTGCCAGAAGGCGAGTTTGAGTCTATCATCAATGGGACGGTAAACTGTCCTTTGTTTGTAAGCATGCCCTTTACGTCATATGATGATTGGTCTGGTCTGATTATTGTCAAAATGACGTATGTGCCGGTTTTGAAGTTGTCCACAGTGCCTATGACCTGCACTGTTGTTGACTGATATACTTGTCTCTCAAGTGTGTCATCGCTCACTTTGATCGTGCCTAGTTTTTCTGATGATTCTGATTTCACCATGCTTGGAGATTGGTTTTGTACCTGCCCAACATGCATTATTCCATTTTTAATTAGGTATTGTATTCCTAAAACAAAGTCCAGATCAGAGATGGCACCTTCGGCCCACCACTTTGCATTGCTTTTTATCCAATAAGGAATTTCTTGCGGCTTTGCAACCCCTTGCGCAGTTTGCGGAATAGTCATTATGTTACTTTCTATTAAGAATTTGATTCCTTGGACAAAATCAGAGTCGCCTATCTCGCCTGCAGCCCACCATTTGGCATTGTTTTTTATCCATGAGGGGATTGAGACGGTATCTCCAGGTTGCGATGTTGGCTCTGTCTCATCTTGTGTTTCTTGTGCTGGTGCAGGCTTGCCAAATATGTAGAGCCAAATAATTCCATTCTTTGACTCATCACCCAGTGTTCCAGATACTATAATGTCGTTTTTTTGAGACTTGATCTGTATATCTGCGATATTGTAGGATCTTGCCGAGATATTTATGCCGCTTTTTACATATTCAGGATAGTCGTAGAGGCTTCCAACTTTTTTGGAAAACACACCTGAGCTTGTCTCATATGACTTGATTTCTTCGACTTTGAATATGCCCCCAATGTCTTCAATCAGTTTTTTTGCAAACTCCGTCTGAAGAGGCGTGATTATAGCGTGCTCTGCATCTGTATACGAATAGTCAAGATCTTCCTGAATTGGTTTGTTGCAGACTTCATCGCGCCATGGCTCATTTGATTTTATTGCGTCAATCATGAGCTGCCCGTGCAGCAATTCGTGATAGAATATCACCAGATTTTCTGCCTGCTTTATTTCAGGGTCTTTGTCTGAGCTTTTGAGAATTGCGTTGGAATTCAACATGAGCTCGTTATTACAGTTAATCGTCATTTTTCCGCCAGAGACCGTGATGCTGCACTTCCAGATGTAGATCCCACCCGTGATTGCATTCCCCGTGTGAGATAGGCTGCTGTCAAATTTTGCCAGTTTTGTTTGAGTTGTGGTATTAACGTGACTCTACAGACTCCCCAGATCGCATGGAATTGTGATTACCAGAGGCTCTGAGAACGATCCGAGTGTGTCACTTACGTCTTTTTTTGATATTGATAATTTTTCAAATTCTTCGCGCATTTCATCGTACAAATCTTGTTCTTGGGAGCTTGGCTCTACGTATTCTCCAAACGCGGAATAAAGATTCAAAAAAAGCAATAGTGCTAGAGCAAATCCAATTGTTTTCAATTTAAGAAGCAATCCTGCGCTTGCTACTTAAGAATTGAGAAGGATGGAATAGTATGCGTGCACTCGCGTATGGCGTGTAAAACCATTTGTTACCAGTGATTACCAAAACTATATATACCACATATTGGTTGTAATAACCAATGGATGGAAAGAAATACCAAGATTCAAAGAAGAGTCAAGTAGACTTACATCCAAAACAAAAGGTGCAAAACAAAATGTCAACAAACGAAAACCAAAAAGACGTATTTTCAGTTTACACCAAGAGCTTTGACAAGGTAAAGAGCGCATTTGAGAGAGCAGCAACACAATCCCTGCAATCATACACAAACCTCAACCAAGAGTTCCTCTCAACATGGAGCAGCTTTATCCACACAAGCACTGCAATTCAGCAAAGCATCGCAAACAAGGTTGGAGTCAACACTGCATTGCCAGAGACTACAATCACAGCAGTACAAGACGCGACTGAGGCATTTGTAAAGACATTTGAGACCAACAGCAAAGTTGTCCAAACAGTCCTAGATGCAACAGTACAAAACGTAAAAACAATCAACCAGAACACAAGCGCATTTGCAGAGCTAAACCAAAACATTGTCAATTCTTGGATTAGTGCCTGGAAACCACGAAACTAATCTCTCTTTTCTTTTTTTATTTTTAATCAACCAACTAAATGATTTGCCAAAAATGATTATGGTTTAGTGTTTTTCTTACCCAGTTGTTCCATGGCTTCTTTTGATCTTGCTGCTGCATCTTTTGCAAAGTTTTGCCAGACGTGTTGCCAGTAATCCGAGAACGCCTTGAATGATGCAAAACCTGACTCTTTCCACATATCATCCCATGCTTTAATCGACCATCCATATGGATTGTATTGCTCAAACTGCTTTGCTGCATTCTGCCATATCTCGTTGTATTTTTTCATATCATCAGAATTTGATGTGCTCATTGCCTTCTCAAATCCCTGCATGTACATTTTGAAGGCATCCGATGCGGCTTCTTGTGTTGCCTTGGCTAGCTTCATCCAGACATCGACCGAATTAGAGTATGCTGCCCATAATTCTGTTGGATCAAACTGAGGACTCTTGGATTTTGGCTCTTTTGCCATCATACATAATTGCCATCATTGCTCAAATAGTTGTTGGCTGGGTTTTAAATCCTAGAGACGGTAATCGGCTGTAAAAATAAGCGTGTCTTCCTCTGGGTTTTCCTTGCCCCTCGTCTCCTGCGCCTTCAATGCGTCGTTCAAATTATCATGGTTTATTAACTCTTCCCACACCGGAATCAAGTTTAAAATAATAATCACTCATGCGATGAGTGTAGGACTTGAACGCTTGCGGGTCTCTGCTAATCTCCGCGGCAATCCTGTCGGGCGTCTTGTACATTTTGTCGTGGACATAGTTCACATGATGCCAGGCATGGCCCGACAAGAGATCCTCCCGCCCGCCAGATATCTTAATGCACTTCAACAATTAAAGGAACGCTGAGAAATTATACGATTACTGTTTGTGGATTTTGTGGTATTCGTCTTCGTCTAACTTGAACTCTTCTTCATCTGCATAGGCTTGCTCTGCGTGCTCGCCAATATCCAAGCCAATATCCTCTACTTCCTTTGAGACGCGTATGCCTATTAGGAATTTTATTACTTTGAGTATAGCATAGGTTCCGCCAAATCCGAGTCCTCCTGCAACCGCAACGCCAATTGCTTGTGTTAATAGTTGTGTTGGATTACCAAACAGCAAACCGTCAGGCCCTGCAGAGTTGATTGCTGCCGATGCAAATATTCCAATTGACAAAGAGCCGATGATTCCCGCAATTCCGTGAACGGAGCTTACATCTAGCGCATCGTCGATTTTGAGGCGGTCTTTGATGAGTAAAACTCCGCAATACGAGGCTAGGCCTATTGCAATTCCTATGACGAATGAATGCTCAACGCTGACATACCCAGACGCCGGAGTGATCCCCGCAAGTCCTGCTATTGCACCATTTATTGCAGCAACCACGCTTGGCTTGCCTGTTCTCATCCAAGAAAGACCAACCCAGATCAGAGCAGAGATCGAGGACGCCATATGAGTCACAATGACTGTGTTTCCTGCCACACCACCAGATGACAAAGCGCTTCCCGCATTGAATCCAAACCAGCCGAGCCAGAGTAATGAAGACCCCAATACTGCGATTGGAATGCTGTGCGGTACCATTATTGCAGGGCCATAGTTTTTCCTTTTTCCTAAAACCAGAGCTGCAGCTAGTGCGCCCATTCCAACACTCGTGTGAATCACTATTCCCCCAGCAAAATCAAAGACGCCGAGCTTGCCAAGCCATCCACCGCCCCAGATCCAGTGCGTCAGAGGATAATAGATCAGAACAGACCAAGCTCCTATGAAAATCAAAAACGATGAAAATTTCATTCGTTCTGCAATCACACCCGTCAACAAAAGTGGGGTAATAGCTGCAAACATGAGCTGGAATTTTGCAAACAATACCCCAGGTATTGTTGGAGCAAATGGCATAGAGTCGTTCCATGGAACGCCTTTGAGAAACACGTGATCAAGATTTCCGACAATTCCACCTGTATCCGGTCCAAAAACTAGGCTAAACCCGAAAATGAACCACATCACACTCAAGAGCGCAAGTCCGGTAAAGATCTGCATGAAAATCGAAACGGTATTTTTTCGTCGCAGCAAGCCTGCCTCAAAAAGTCCCAATGCCGGAATCATCAACAGTACGAGGCTACCTGCAATTAGAATCCACGCTGTATCTCCGGAATCTATTGGCACATTGGTTCGCAGTTCATTTTGGCAATATAACTGTGAGGCTCTTTTTCAGATCTGACTTATATTAGAATTGGTATTTTCAAAAAGATATTTTACTGTGTTACACAGTAGAGAAGTTCTTGATAAGAATAGAAGTAATTTTGCCAAAAAATGAGGTCATGTCAATAAGTGAGGCACTTAAGCAGATCAACGTTGGCGGCTTGACGGTATCAAAAAAACGCGGTCGCGGCAAGAATCCGGCCCCTGAAATCCACGCAGCAAAAGGCACAGAAGTTTTCATCCCACAGTTTTCAGACAAGTATGTAGTGGAGGCAATCATCCCCGATGCCATGGAGGAAAAGGCAGTTCAGATAATAAAGGAAAATGCTACAGAGGGTAAGATCTTTGTTTATCCGGTCCTGCGCACCTATGATATAAAATCTGGTGCAGAGGGCGAAAAAGCAATCTAAACAAAAAATAAGAAAATATTTTGGTTTTTAGAATTTGCCTACAAGTGCCTTCCAACAATTCAGCTAGATTTAAACCCGTATTATTCCCTGGCTTACCAGAAACTGTATCCCCTTGACGAAGTCCGAGTCTGTGATCGTGCCGTCTGCCCACCATTTTGCGTTGTTCTTTACCCACGCGGGGATTTGGTTGGAGCCGGATTTTTCTGCGGCAGTTGGGGGAATCTTGAGAATCCCTTCTTTTATCAGAAATTGTATGCCTGAGACAAAGTCAGAATCACCGATGGTTCCGTCTGCCCACCATTTTGCGTTGTTTCGAATCCAGTTTGGAATTGCCTCTTTTTCAGGCACGGGGGTTGGTTTGGATGTAGCATCTTGTGGTTTTGTTTCGCTTATCTCAAATTGCATTGCGGCAGGAACAAACTGTCCAAAGTCGACTAGCCCTCGACCTACCATGATTAATTGCAATGTGTAGTTTCCCTTGTACGGAATGGTGATCAGTCTAGAGTCAACACCGCTTGGCACGAGTATGCCTAGAAGGTTTGCGTTTCCGCCAGTGTTCACTATGAATTCGTCTCCTTTTGAGTCCTTGACGCTGTATGCGTACCTGATGTCCTTTGCCAGAGATCCAGACGATTCAAAGAAGGCAATTGTGAGCTGGATGTCCTTGCTTGCGCCATACCTTGTGTCATAGGACACGGTCGCCTTGTATCCGTTTGAGAATTTTACGTCGGTTGATTTGATTGCGCTGCTCACATCAGGTGTTATCTCTACAAGCATTGTGTGTTTGTCGGAGCCAATCTTTTTGGCCAAGATCTCTAGTTCCTCCCCAGTAACTAGAAAGTGAATTATGTTCGTGTCTTTGCTAGAATAGGGATCAAAGTGCAAGTCTTTTGAATACAATGGAATTCCATTCACAATTCCCTTGAAGCTGTTCACATTTTGAAGCGGTGCAAAGCTTTTTGGAATTTCGATGTCGTTTCTTACAAGTGCGGTGTGTTCTCCATGCTCCCAGTGGAATGGCATCTCAAACGAGAGGGATTTTGTTGCCTCATCAAACTGGAAATTTGTCAGCTTGTTCGAAAATGCCCTTACCGTCACTGGTGTTTGTCCCTGAGTTGACTTGATTGAGAACTTCTGCTCCTGGGCTATGATTATGTTGGTCTCAAAGTTGATGTCTTCGGTAGTCTGGGTTTTTGGATTTGTTGCGCCGATTATTGCCACTTTGACTGTGTATTTGCCACCTTTGTCAAATACTGGGCCTTTGATTATCGGGGTACTGGTTGCAGACGACGTTAATGCGCTTGGAACTATGAGATCTTTGTCGCCTTCATATTTGGTGCAACGCCAGAGCTCCTTTTCTGCACATTCCGAGTTGGGTTGTACCTTGACATCTAGTTCACCGTCTTTATCATAGAACATCTGGGACGCCAAAAGTGAATCACCGTAGAAGATCTGAACACGGTAGGTGACCCCCTCTATGTTCGTGTTTGTTTGGCTGTCGTAGAATCTAACTTTGAGGTTTGCGCCAGAGTGCTTTCCTGGGACAAAGTCTGCAGGCTCTAGCGTTGTTGATACCGTAACTTGCTTGTTTCCAAAGCTAATCGGTGGTGCCGCTTCACCCCCATGGTGCTGCGCATAAGCCAGATTGGCAGATAGCACTGCAACAATAAAGGCAAAAACCCAGAGTTTCCCAGACAATAGCGTATAAACCTGGAGCCCGTTTTAAAAATTAATTCATGTCTGAGTTTAGGCGCTCTATTTATCAGATGTGATAATCAGACAAGTAATTAAAACTCAAGTTCCATCCAGTTACAGAAGATGAAGATTGCAGACCACATGATAAGGGATCTCTTGCCCATGTCTTTGATGACCACACCGTGTGTAAGCATTCAAAAACAAAGCAGAGTGGAGGAGGCAATAGGTCTTCTTAACTCAGTCATTGAGTCCTCTCAAGGTCTCAAAAATCATGACGTCCAAAGTTGTAACAGTAATGCCTGCGGATTCACTCTTGCTTGTTGAGAACCTACTTGTAAAATATAGAATTTCAAGAATAGTAGTTGAGCGAAATAGGAAGCCTGTTGGGATAATCATAAACAGAGACTTTTTGCCAGCAAAGATGCCCAGATGGATTAGAGAGTTTGCAGATCCAAAAGAGGTCGAAAGATACAGGCTTAATTCTCGCCCAGATGAATTTAGAATGAACCAGCTTTCCTACATTTTATCATTTAGAGCAGAGGATATTATGACGCCAAATCCCATCATTGTTGATGCCGACGAAGACGTTTCTGCTGCTGTCTTAATCATGATCCGAAATGGGATAAGTGGCCTGCCAGTAGTAAGAAAATCACTTTTGTGCGGTATTCTGACAAAGTCAGACATTGTAAAAGCAATTTCCGACTAGTTAGCCTTCAGAAGCCGACTTGCCACCATCTATGTTCAGGATCGTTCCAGTGATCCATTTTGCATCGTCTGATGCCAAAAACACGGCTGCATTTGAGACATCGCTTGGCTCACCTATTCTGTTTAGCGGTTGTCTTTCTTCCAAGACTTTTCTTGCGTGAGAATCCTCAAGGTATGGCTTTATCATTCCTGCGTTGATTATTCCAAGATTCAAGCAGTTGCATCTGATATTTTTCCTAGCATACTCTACTGCGATAGATTTTGTGAACATCGATATTGCTGCCTTTGTTGCAGAATACACTGCGAGATGAACTCGTGGAATTGCACGCTCACTCGATATAGAACCAATATTTATTATGCAACCGCTCTTATTGTCCAGCATTTTTGCTATAACTGCCTTTGTCATCTTGAGTGTACCAGAGATATTCGTATTAATCAGATCCATCATATCTGCATACTTCATTTCATGAAAGTGTATTGCGTCGTTGATTTTTGCTGCGTTATTCACAAGAATGTCGATTTTGCCGTATTTGTCTACAATCTGCTCTACAACACTGAGTGTTTGAGATTCGTCTGTTATATCACACGCCATCGAAACCGCAGAATTTTTATTTTTTACGGTAGAGCGGGCCTTCTCGAGGGATTTGATGTTTCTTCCAAGCATTATAACTGTAGCACCCTCCTCAACGAATTTTCTTGAGAGTTCCGTTCCGATGTCGCTAGAGCCACCAGTTACAACTGCGATCTTATTTTCAAGTCTCATGTAAGTTCTATAACAAAATGTCTTAAATCAATTGTGTTTTTGTCTGGCTTTACTTGACAATCATCACGGGTACCGATGATTTATGTAGCACAAAATTTGATACGCTTCCAAGGAAGATTTCTTTTGCTAGACTATTGCCCCTAGATCCCATCACGACTAGATCGATTTTGTTATTTTTGACAAATCTAATGATTACAGGCCCTACAGCGCCAAACTGTATTACTTTGGTGATGTGGACACCGTTTTTCTTGCATATCGATCTTGCGCTGTTGAGAATTTTGTTTGCAAGTTTCTTTTCTTCAAATTGGAAGCTTAGTGGATCAGTCATTTGTGTTTCTGTGATTAGCAAAGGACCCACAGAGTAAAGACCTATTAGTTGTGCGTCTGATTTTTTTGCCAGAAATATTGCTACATCCAGCGCTCTGAGTGAGTTATTAGAACCATCTATCGGAACTAGAATTTCTTTATTATCAAACGTATGGGGTTGCTTTTAGATATACATAAAGGACGATCAAATTATCATCTTTGAATTTCATCTGTGATAATTAACCGCAAGCAATATGATGCAGGTTTGCAGATACACGATATGAAGAAAGATATAGTATACGATTACAAGGGTTGGAATGAAATCGAGTCTTGCATTAACATATTAGTAGAAAAAATCTTGAGCAAAAAATTCTTGTTTAGAAGCATTTCTACCATAAGCCGCGGAGGTCTTGTTCCTGCACGTCTTGTTGCAGACAGATTTAACATAAAACAAATCTTTGTAGACGTAGACACAATACCTGTTGATTCGTTGTTTGTTGACGACATTTATGATACCGGTGAAACGTTCAGGAAGATAATCCAGCGAGCTGACAATCCAGATCAGCTTGTATATGCCACACTATTTGCCAGGAGAGAAAAGAACCATCCAAAACAGCTTTTGTACGCCAAGCTGACAAAGGACAACGAGTACATTGTTTATCCCTGGGATAGATTTGAGCACGGCATACCATATGAGTCACACTAAATCACAAGATTTGCTGTCTTGTAGAACATCATGATTTAATGAAATATGCTAGGTTGGTTTAATTCGTAACAGAATTTGTTCAGTTATCTTTCTCATTTCCGCATCAGAGCCAATACTACAGAGTCTTACAATATCAGAGGTTGTTATCATACCTACCAAACGGTTGTCTTTGACTGCAGGCATACGATGAATGCCACGTGATTTCATGATCTGGGCAGCTTCCCATACGGAGTCATCTGGATTGATTACAACTAGTGGTGATGTCATGACGTCTTTGACGCCAGTAGTAAACGGTTTACCTTTAGCTACGATTCTTCGTGTGAGATCACGTTCGGTAATGATGCCGATTGCAATACCATTTTCTATTACGACTATGGCTCCAATCGATGCATCATCCATCATTTTCGCTGCGTCCTGGACAGTCATTGAAGAGTCAATTGAGATTACAGATTTTTTCATAACATTTCGAACAAGCTCCGTCATAAAGTAAAGAGACTTGACGTTGTTTAAAAGATCAAATGATGATTATCAAAGATAGTATTAGCTTAGAAATCAGGATTGGTTTTTTGTTTAGAGGTTAAATACTGAATGCTCGCTCACAAAAACATGGGCATATTTGAAAAGCTTGGATTTGAGCCAAAAAAAGCAAGAGAGTCGCTAGATATGCTCCTCATAGATAGAAGAAATGAATTCAAAGAGTTGGCTGGCGGTATGGGAATACCCACTACTTCGCCCAACTGGGAGCAGATTATTCTGCAGTTCTGTCTTGAATTCAATGACTGTTTTAGAGTTCTAACTCAAGTAGACGGTCCAAATGATACAACCGAAGACAGCCACAACAAGATTCACCAGTGTATGACCCTGATAAGACAGATGGCAAGAGGTAAAACAAACATGATCGAAATAACGCACCTGCAAAATATTGCCTACACATTAGCAGAGGAGTTTAAGACAATCTACAAGAGATTACGGTAAAACTGCAAGTTGGTTTTCTATCAAATTGCGATAAACCCAGATCAGTAATTCTTTTTTAGAATGCGCCCACTTTAGATGACTTGCATACTCTGTTTTATCACGGATCTGTTTTGGGTAGGCACCAAGAGGGCATTTTTCAAAATGGTCTACAATATATCCAACTATTGCTTCCCTGTGAGTGGCAAGATGTCTTAGCCATTGGCTTTTGTCTGCATAAATCAGTTTTGGGCGATCACAGAATATGCATGATGCGGGATGATACATGGATTTGTATCAGTTTCAGTTTTAATAAGGTCAAGAGCCGATTATCAGTTTTGATATATCACTTTACGATCAAAACAGAGCACAATGAGTGGTTCGCTATCTTGGATGATATACTTCCAAGAGCCTTCAGTTTTTGAATGCCGGACAGACCTTTACTTCCATGTTACACTAACCTTATTTGAGGTATTTTAATGAAGTTTTGTCCTGTCTTGGGATCTTGGCAATCTCAAACCCTTCTGGCCTTTTCGATAACGATTTGGTGGCATCAATTCCAAGCTTTGAAGTGAGGAGATTCTTCTGATCACTTGACGGATCCAAACTTGAGCCTCGAACTCTTTCAATCACAGTAAGGCCTCTGTCTGCTTGGAATCTTGTTGCCATAGCATATTCCACCGCAACTGGATCTGCAGGATTGATGTCGTCATCAACCACCGTGACCATCTTAAGTGAGCGATGGGCTGAAAATGTCTTTTCGATTGCTCTTTTTGCATCAGATTTCTTTTTCTTTGATATCTGAACAACTGCGTGAAGCCAATTGCATCCACCATCGGACATGATCACCTGCTTTGTTTGTGGAATTGCTTTTTTGACATCATAGTTTAGTTTGGCCTCAATTGGCATTCCCATCAATAGTCTATGCTCCGAGTATCCAGACAAGATGTCATGGAATATTGCGTTGTTTTTGTAGTATAGTCTTTCAAGCTCAAAGACTGGTTGCTGCCTTGCAAAATCATAGGTTCTAAGCATCTCTACCATCCATTCTTTGTGGGTCTTGCCCGCCAAGATTCTCCCTTCCATCACTATTTCTGCGCCAGAAGGTACTGCCATGGAGCAGTACGGAAGTTTTGTGAGCGTAAGTTTGCCTCCCAGCAGCCTGTTTGCTATCTCCAATTCGTCTTTTCCCCACTCTGCTTGATACGCTCCTGCAATAGATATGGCCGGATGCACACCAATGGTTATTGCTACCTTGAGATCCTCTCCATGATCTTTTGCGTTCATAAACGCTCGGTGGAGGTGTCTTCCTTCTACCATTCGGACGGAAAAATGCGTTTTGTCAAGCGGCATCAGTCTATGAAATGAAGAATTTTGTGTCTTTTTTTCCGGATTTTGTGCGTAAATGATCGAAGAGGTGATGAATGGTCCTGGCTCTTTTTCAAAGTGGGTCACGATTGGAAGAACAGAGATGTCCCTAGATTGGTTTTCAAAGAATTTTGCGCCAGAGACGATTTTTGGTTTTTTTGCATTTTTAATTGCTGAAATCACCTTATCGTGAATGGTTGATTCTGTAGCAGATATGGCCTTTGCAAATCTTGTGCGATTTCCTACCAAGTTTGCAACAAGTCGCAGTTTGCTTTCTTTGATATTTTCAAACAATACGGCATTACCGCCGTCCACTTTGGCAGTGACCGCAGCGATTTCGTATTTTGTAGATATCTTCTTTTTTACGATGGAGAGCTGTCCTGTATTTTTTACCTGATCAATGTAGGTACGGATATCAGTCAATTCCTGACTGCCCCCATTATTTTCTCAATTAGAATCTTGCTTGTATCTGGACCTAGTTCACGTTGTGTAAATAATGAAACTAGACACAAACCCCTTACTTCAGACGCTATTTTTTGCGAAATTAGTTTTAAAAAAAGCGAGTTCTGGCGTATCGGAATTATTTCAGATGAGCTTGGTGAAGGACCTGCAGCAACTGACATCATCATGGCACCGAGTTTTTTGGCGCCTTCACTAATTGAAATAAAAAAACCGTTATCGTACTTTAAGATGGAAACATCAAATTTCCGATTATCTGTTTCCACAGATATCTGTCTGTGGTCAGAACTTGACATTAATTGCTTGGATAGACTTATGCCTTTATTGCTATTGCTTCTGCTTCTTGAGCTTCGGCCTCAACTCTGGCGCGCAGCTTGGCTTTGTACTTGAGATTTCGTGGTTTGGTTCTCAGTCTATAACCACAGCATGGGCACCATAGGCCTTCCCATTTGATGAAGATTTCACAAATCTGACAACGTCTTTGACCTGAAGCATAACGTCCAGTTCCTACTGGCTTTTGAGCCTTGTATCTGGAGCAGATTCCCTTACACGTCATATTTTGTCATCATATTATAGGATTCGCAAATATTTAAGGATGGATCCAAAATTTCTAGAGTTTTTTTTAATGAAAGTTATAAAAATTTCATCATGTCTTGCCGATCAGCTCGATCAATTTGACAAAAACTTGACAAGTTGTATAAATATCTAACGATTTTTTTACTCATGGTGTATTACACCCCTCACGCACGATTTTCGGCGTTTTTTGGGCTAATTTTTATCATTTTTCCGGTTTTTGGAATATTTTTTGAGAATTAGCCGGTTCTAGACAGCGGTAAAACAAAGCGTCTGTATCCCTGTCGTTGTATGATGTATTTTGCAGACATCATGTCGCGTTCACCCCGCTTGTTGTAATTTTTTATCTTTCTGGTGGTTTTTCTCTCATCTACAAATTCAAGCTCAAAGTGTGAACAGAACCGTAGATTCAAAAGGTTCGTAATTTGTTTTGCCACCTGCATGTTTCCGTTTCCTATTTTGACTATTTTTTTCTCTGCCTTGAGGCCACCAAGTATTTTTGCCACATGCGATGCAAGCTCGTCTGGCGATGTATACAAACCGCGTTCTATTTCCTTACCAAAGTACATCACCACAAGTCCTATTCTTTGTCCTGGGTCTATTCCGATCACGAGTTCCTGATTGTTTAGCCCAGAGTCGAGCTTTTCGATTATAATTCCCTGGATCACAGTTGGATCCTCTTTTAGGATTTCTTCGTTTAGGATGGATTGACTTGCAGATTTTGGTGATTCATTTTCCGTCGTAAATATGAGGTTTCCATGATAGTTGTGGATTTCAGTTGGAAGCAACGAATCATATTTGAGATTTAGGAATTTGAGCGCCTTGACAAATTGAAAGTAGGGTTTACCATAGGTGGTGGCAATTCCAATGCGGCAGTCATCTAATGTGCTGATACTCTTCATTACTGATTTGCCGATTTAAGGGTTTACGGCTTAAGAATTGTTGACACGACGCTATCTACTGCCTCGTCAAACTTGGAATCGATAGCAGATTTTAGCTTTTCAAGCTTTGCAGCACCGTCAGAGGCAATCTTTTTTGCTTGCTGTTCTGCCTTTGACTTTGTTTCAGAGATTATTGATTCAGCCTCTTTCATAGCCATTTGGTTGACCTTTTCTTTGAGCGATTCTATCTCTTTTTGTGCCTTTGAGTTAAGGCTTTTTTTCATGTCGGCCACCTTCACGTTTAATGAGTCTATATCGTTCTCAAGATCAGCCAAAGACTTGATGATTTTGCTTACTTTGGAGTCTGCAACTGCTGTTTGTGCTGCTTCCTTCATGGCTAAAACCCTCCCAATTCCATATTAAATCCTTTATTTGGTGCTCAAAAGCAGGATCGCTCTTGCCAGATCGCCGCCAGTCTCCTTTAGTGCGTTTGTTGCAACTTCTTGGGTCACATTTGCCTGTTGACACACAAGCATGATGTCTTCCTCCGAAAAGACTGGGGTTTCCAGTTCTTTTTCTTCATAGCTGTTTGCAATTACCTGAAAAATAGAATTGTCTTTTGATTTCATCTCAGTTACTGCGGGTTTTGCAATTATGATCTCTTTTTTATCGGTTTTGATTATTACTTCTTGGACGTTTGAAAGCTCCTTCATATCAAGGCCCATTTTGTCCAGCATCCTCCTCATTTCTCGGTTGCCGCCGCGCATCATGATTGTTTTTCCTCCAAACTTGGTTTTAAACTATTTCTGATTTTGACTGCCACGCCCCGTTTTAATGTCATCATCATTTCCGAGTTTACAACGGCACGTCCTACCGCAATCACGCTGTTTTGGAATAAAACCGGCACATCAGCACCGATCCGTATGTTTTTGCCAGTCCATGATACGTGCTTGCAGAAAACCGACTTACCCTCCTGTACAAACGGTTTGGAGTCAGCATCAACTTCTATGCAGTTTTGATGGAATTTTTTGCCTTTGAGAAGGATTTGTGCAAAGTAAGGAGTGATTGCAAGACCGCCATCTATTCTTAGTGTGCACAAAAGTTTTTTGTTGTGATACACCTCACGAATTCTTCCAGTTTTTTTGGAAAATGTAATTTCGATATCTTTTGGCAGGTGTTTTGAGACGCCAATGCCAAACAACGCATCAATTGTGTGCTTGAGCTTTAATGCGGGCTCCATCATCATGCTGTCATACCACCTGTTATTTATGGATGAATCGCAACTCTATACTTAGTCAATAATCTATATAGAAGATACAACTAACCCAAGCATGCAAGAAAGAGAAGAGACGAGAAGAATACAGTTTACGGGAAAATCTTCCTACATCGTTTCGCTGCCAAAACAATGGGTTTTGGATTTAGGTCTAAAGCAAGGAGATCAGATCACCATCACGCGAGAAGGCAAATCTTCGCTAAAATTACTACCTGCAAAAGAACAGTCAAAATCCATCCAGTCTGAAGAAGCCGTTTTGGAGATTGCCAGAGATGATGATAATGCAATGATTATCAGAAAGCTTGTTTCTCTTTACTTCCTTGGTTACAAGACGATTCAGATAAAACCGAAAACAGACAGACTTCAACCAGGACAGAGAAACGCAATCAAATCTGCAGTCAAGGGAATGCTGATGGGTGCCGAGATAATTTCGGATTCTGTAGAAGGAATTACAATCCAGGTGCTTGTGAATCTGCTCGAGTTGTCTGTAGATGGCGCATTCAAGAGAATGCTTCATTTGGCAAAATCAATGCTTAGAGACTCACTTTTAGCGGTAAGGGAATCAAATTTGGATCTTGCAAGAGAAGTGATTGACTCTGATGATGAGGTGGACAGATTCAGTTTTTACATCATAAGACAGCTGAAAATAGCAATTCAAAATGAATTCATGCTAAAGGACATGGGGTTCACAAATCCAAGACAGTGTCTTGGATACAGGCTTATCGTAAAAAACATTGAAAGAACTGGGGATCATGCAGTACTGATTTCTAAAGATCTTTTCGAGTTCAAACGATCAGTAAGGAAGGATGCCATGGAGAAAATTGAGGATCTTAGTAATTTTGCCACCTCAGTTTTGGATCAAGCTTGCCTTGCACTTTTCAAAGAAGACTTTGGTCAAGCAGAGCTTGCAATCAAAAAGTCATCTGAGGTATCAAAATATGAAAAAAAGATACTCGAATCCATCAAATCAATCAAAGACGAAGAAGAGGCCTACAGAATAAGAAGAATGTCAGAAAACATAACAAGAATCGCTGAATACGCAAGTGATATTGCGGAAATCGTACTAAATATGAACATAGAAAAACTGCTAAAAAGGCCAAAGCTGTAAAAGCCGTTTCAGTATGACACAAACTGCAATCTTAATCACATATGACAATGAGGACTCGATAAAAGAAGCACTCGGACTATGTGAAGCTGCGGGTTACAAGGTGGTAAAAATAATCAGGCAGAAAATGCTCAACAAGGCAAAATATGGAATCGGAGAGGGAAAGGTGATTGAATTAAAAGAGATTGCTGATAAGATAGATCCAGATGTCATAATTTATGACGAAGTGCTAAAGCCAAGCCAAAACTACAATCTTGCATCCAAATTAAAAATAAACATACTTGATAGAGAGTCTCTGATTTTGGAAATCTTTGAAAAGAGATCATCAAGCTATGAATCACACCTGCAGATCAAGCTTGCACAATTTAGATACGAGATGTCACGCGCAAAGGAAAAAGTGCGTCTCTCAAAGATGGGCGAACAGCCAGGGTTCATGGGTATTGGAATGTACGAGGTAGATACGTACTTCAATGACATTCAAAATAGAATGAAGAGCGTCAAATCAAAACTTGCAAAAGCTGGAAAACAAAGAGCGCTTCACAGAGAGGCACGAAGAAGAGTTGGCCTCAAAACCATTTCTCTAGCAGGATACACCTCTGCTGGCAAGACAACCTTGTTCAATTTGTTAACTGGCGAAACTAGAGAAGAGAGTCCAGAATTGTTCACCACACTTTCAACCACAACAAGAAAAATTCTCATAGAGCGACAACCGGTTCTGATATCAGATACGGTTGGTTTTATCAGTAAGCTTCCTGCCTATATGATTGAGGCATTCAAGTCAACGCTTGAGGAGCTCAGATATGCGGATGTCGTAATTGTTGTAGTCGATGTGAGTGATTCTGCGCTTGAGTTGAGAAAAAAATTCCGAAGTTGTCTCAAAACACTTGGGGATCTTGAGGTAGACCAAGACCGCATCATTTACGCTCTGAACAAATCCGATCTAATAGTCCCAGAAGAAATAGTGCAAAGAGCAGAATTTATTGGCCTAGGCGACAGCAAGAAATGGGTGCCAATTTCTTCTGTTACGGGGGAGAACACCTCAAAACTTTTGGAGCTTGTAGACAAGATGCTCAACACACCAAGACAGCAAATAAAAGAGATAGACCGAAAGCGAGACTTGGCAGAGTTTTATGAAGATTGAAGTGTTAAGAATAGGGCAAAGATTGGTTCGAGACGACAGGGTCACCACTCATGTGGCACTTGTTGCACGAGCTTTTGGAGCATCAAGGATCTTCATGAACGAAGTAAATCCTGAAATCAAAGACACACTTGAAAAGGTAAACAAATCTTGGGGCGGAAACTTCAAAATAGAATTCATTGATGATTGGAGAAAATTTCTAAAATCAAAGAAAAAGTCTTCCAAAGTCATTCACCTCACGATGTATGGTGAAAACATAAATGAGATTCAAGAAAAAATCAGACAGGAGGATGACGTCCTGGTAGTTGTTGGTGCAGAAAAAGTTCCGCGCGAGGTGTACGATTATGCAGACTACAATGTAGCAGTTGGTAGCCAACCACACTCTGAGATAAGTGCACTCGCCATAACATTAGATAGAATTCAAAAGGGTAAACAATTTGATGCCAAGTACGATAATGCGAAGTTAGAGATAGTTCCAACAAAAAAAGGCAAAAAAATCATAGCCAAAAACGATTGATTAATTATGGCGAAAGAGGTCTGATTATTGTTGGTAGAGTCTTTCGAAGATCCATTTGTTAGGATCTCAGCCATGATTGGAGGAGACGAGTACCTCAAGGTAACTCGTGCGCTTTTGAAGGCAGAAGACGCCACCGATGAGGAGATTGCAAGCTCAACTGGTTTGCGAATCAACATGGTTCGAAAGGTCCTCTATGATCTTTTTGGCAAGGCGCTCATCACTGGAATTCGTGTAAAAGATGAACGAAAGGGCTGGTTTGTGTACAGATGGCGTTCCAGAAAAGACGAGGTGGAAAATTTCATCGAAAACCAGAAAAAAAAGATTGCGGAACGACTACAGCAAAGATTAGACTATGAGAACTCATCGCAATTTTACCATTGCGGAAATGAGGACTGCCAGAGGATCACATTTGAGACTGCATTGGAATTGTTTTTCAAGTGTCCCCGTTGTGGCGGTGTCGTGAATCTCAAGAAAAATGACAAACTCAAAAAGGCACTGGAGTCAAAAATTACGGAAATAAGAAACGATATGCGTCGTCAGCTGTAATAATGCAGAACGATTTCATTATTTTGTCTCTTTATTGTATGCAATCTCAGTTTTAACGAATCAGCTATCTTGGAAAATCCCTCCCCATCAACCAAGGTTTTTGCTTCCCTTCCGCCTACCAAACATGGTGTCACCGTCACAATTACCTCGTCAATCAATCCCTTGCGAATGAATTCCCAATTGGTTGTGCTGCCACCTTCAAGCATGATTGTTTCGAATCTTTGTTTGTGCAGTATTTGCAGTAGTTTTTTGAGATCAACTTTGTTTTTTCCTGCTATTATAATTTTGACTGGATATTTTTCAAGTTTTTTCAGGTTTTTCTTTGGGGCGCGTTGTGATACGGCTATGATTGTTGGAATTGAATCGGATGTCTTGATTATCTTTGAGTTTGTAGAAATTTCGGCTTTTGAATCCAGTATTATTCTTGTTGGATTTTTACCTTTTGCATACCTTACAGTCAGAAGTGGATCGTCAATTTGGACTGTGTTTTTCCCGACAAGAATTGCGTCTGACTTTGCACGCAGCCTATGAACGTGTATTTTGTCTTGTCTTGAGGATAGTGAAGAGTCACCACTTTTTGTGGCCAGTTTGCCGTCAAGAGATATTGCTGCGCTCAAAATCACGTGTGGCCTAGAGCTTACCATGAACTATTTTACCTCCAACCATCACTGCACGAATTGTAGACTCTGATGCCCTGTGTACTACTGCCGCATACGGATTGTGCATCGGCTCCAAATCCATCGCATGTTTATCCAAAAAGATCCCATCTGCAAAATATCCTGGCTCAATAGAGCCGATTTTTTTGCCAAGTAAGATTCCTCCATTAACGGTTGCCATCTTTAGTATCTTTTTTGGGTCGATTCTTTTTTTTTGCAGTCCCATCTGGACTTTCCAAACATAGTCCATTTCTTTGAACATGTCAGGCGAGTTTATCATCACGTTATCGGTTCCAATTGCTGTTGTGCAACCGCTTTCTTCCATTGACACGAAATCTGGAATTCCTTCTGCAAGTGATGAGTTTGCTCTAGGACATATGACTATGCCTCTGATCCTTTTTGCAGCAGCTCTAAGATCTTGTTTTGATGCGTGTGTCATGTGTATGAGAAAATGAGGTTTTGAAAGTAATGCGCGTCTTGTTTCCGATTTTCCTGTTAACTGTTTTGATTTTTTTGAGCTTTCTATTGTTTCTGCGCTGTGAATTGCACGAATTTTGCTTGTTTTGGAATAATGCAATAAAACAGAGTCGCTGTTTTCATTTGGGCCGCTTATTCCAATTCCATCGCAACGTTCGATCACAGATCTGAGTTCGTTTTTGTGAGTGGCTGGAAGCGGTGTATTTTCCTTGATTTGGTTTTTGTCCTGATAATATTCGACTCGTCCAAGGATGATGCCGCGAATTGGAACTTGGTCTAGTACTTTTTTTAGCAACAAGACTCCATCAAGCCCTCCCTCTCGAAAATCGACAAATGTTGTGATTCCTTTTTTCAGCATAGAATGGCACGTGCTTTTCATCAAACTTGCGAGGTGTTCTGGGCTGGTCTTGCTCAAAATCTGCTTTTTTGCGCCCAAAACGGGGTGGATTTTACTGTCAACTGAGCCCGAAAGCGTCACATCTTTTGCTATGGAGTCGCCTATGTGGGTATGGGCATTTACAAATCCGGGAACAAGCAATAATCCTTGACAATCGATTTTTTGCCTGGAATTCGATTTGCCAAAAACTTGGTTAGATATTTGTAGATTTGTGGAGCTTACATACTCAAGGCTTTTGCCATACAGAACACTGATATTTTTTAAAAGCATGACATCTCGTAGATTTCTGGTTTTTCCTTTCCAGATGCTCGGATTTCTCTGATTGTATCAAGTGATCTTGTTGCAAGCTTGACTGCCTCTCTTGCGGTTCTTCCCGTTCCTATTCCACAGTTAAACGTGATGCCAAATTCTTTTTTTGCCAACTCGAGGAATTCTTTTGCATTCTCCTTTGAACCATCAGAACTCACTACCATGAAGTTGTCTCCCCCCATGAAAAAAGTTAGAGATTTTTTTGTCAAAAAAAACTCTGACATCTTTGCATACAAGTTGAATATGATTGAAGATATTTCATATGGTGACTTTGTTTTTCTTGTGGACGTGATATTTTCCACATCAAAATGCATTATTGTCACTTTTTGATCAGATTTTCCGTCTACAAAACCATAGATGGTATGAGTTTTATCCAAAATAACAGGCGTCATTTTTCCTTCATAGGCCTTTAGGTTCGCACCAAATGGCGTATCAGCGTATCCAATGGACATAGATAGCTTTAGTGCAGAAATCTTTGCCAGCTCTTTTTGAATTTCTATGTGATCATCGAGTGTTAGACCGTTTGTGACCACAAAAAATTCGTCAAAACGGTTTGAAAAAACAAGGCAGTTTTTTTCAGAGAACAGTTTTTGGATCTCTTGGTACAGATGTGCCTGAAGCATTTGCAGCTCATGTTCTCTATCCGCACCAAGTGTCAATGTCCATGGCCCGTATTCTGTGATTTTGATTATGGTCAACTGAATCATTGGATTTTCTCCAGCTCTTTTGCTATCTTCAATATAGCTTCAACTGCTCTTTCGGCTACAGGCCTAATTCGTGCGTAGGCGTTACGTTCATGCATACCAGGACCTGTTATACCCAACGATACTGGTTTTTTGTGCTTTAGAGAGAGTTCTGTTAGATATCTGGATGCAGTAGTTGCGATTACCTCATCGTGTTTTGTTTGGCCTTTTATTATAGCCCCAAGTGTGACCACGCCATCCACATCTTCTTTTTGCAAGAGGGCATCCACAATTATTGGCATATCAAAAGATCCTGGAACTTTGCATGAATATCTTACGTCTAGTTTTAGCTCTTTTGCTTTTTCCAACGCAACATCAAGCATTCTTGATGTTATCTTCTCATTGAACTCCGCAGTAACAATTGCAATCCTCAAAATTAATGCACCTTTGAGAATTCAAGCAATTCTTTGCCATCAACAAACGGAATGGCGTTTTCTTTTGCGAATTTTTGTGCCTTTTCTACCGTTAGGGCTGAATATGTTTGCGAATCCATCATTTCACAAATTGCTGTAACGGGGGTTAGTTTAGCAAGCTCAGTTAGATATACGGACATTTCCGTGTGCCCCCGCCTGCTTGCAAGCAAGCCGTTTGAGGCCAAAAGCAACGGCACATGTCCTGGCGTGATAAATAATGAGACAAATTCCTTTTTCGGGTTTTCAGAATCATATAATTGCGCCATTTCTTTGATGGTAAGCGCTCTGTCTCGGTCTGTGATTCCAGTATAGGTTTGTTTGTGGTTAATTGAGATCGAAAAAGTCGGATGATCGCCGTATGGAGCCGTTCCCATTATCATTTGCTTGGTTTCAATGTCAACATCAGAGGAGCGAGACAAAATGTTGTGCATGTACTGCAAATTAAGGGATTTTGCAAAGGAGTCCTTTAGCGCCATGCAAATTAGGCCACCTGCATTCTGACGCATTCTTGAAATATGTTCAGGTGTCACAAACTGGGCTGCGACTACCATATCTACCTCATTTTCGCGCCCATCAGAATCGTAAAGCAATACAAATTCACCGCGTTTTAATGAAGAGATTGCATCCTGAAGGCCCATAATGTGATTTTGTTTTGTTATAATAATAAAGGTTACTAGAAAATTAGTAATTACCACTAAATTGGTAATAGTTTATTCCTGTTTTAGGAGATATTTACCAAGAATGTCGGTTTCAATATTAATCTTGTCGCCAGGTTTTCTTGTCTGAAAGTTTGTCACTTGGACAGTATGCGGAATCAAACAAACTGATGCAAGATTTTTTTTCACATCTACTACTGTCAGACTAATTCCATCTAGTGCAATCGAACCCTTCTGAACAACAAATCTTGCCAAGTGTTTTGGGATCTCAAACCACACCTTGATCTCTTTTGGCATTTTTTCGATTTTTTTTATTGTGCCAACACCATCCACGTGTCCCAGAACAAAGTGCCCCTCCAGTCTATCTCCTACCTTTAGGCTCCGCTCAATGTTAACAATTCCTCCAACCTTAAGGTTCCCAAGATCCGTCTTCCTTGTTGTTTCCTCTATCATCTCAAAGTTGCATTGAGATTTTGAGATTCCTGTGACTGTAAGACATACTCCATTTAGTGCGACACTTTGGCCTAGCTTCAGGCCTTTTGCGTGTTTACCAAGATCCACAGTCATTTTTATTGCGCTTCGATTGTTGGTGTTTTTTTGCAGTTTCTTTATTTTACCAATTCCTTCGACTATACCGGTAAACAATTCTATTGTTTTGATGTGAATAGAGTATAAATTGATTTTTTAATTCTAGATATAGAATTTGGATACTTTTTTACGCTAGAAATCTATTCTCGGAGTGTTGGTAAGAGCCACACCCCTAATGGAAAAAATTCTCTTTGGTGTTGCAAAGCAATGGATTGCTGGAAGCACGATAGATGATGCATTATCAGTTTCAAGGGACTCGTACAAGAACGGCATGAGTGTCATTATTAACAAATTAGGAGAATATCACACGTCAAGGCAGATAATCGAAAAGACAATCGGTGAATACAAAACAGTGATGTCCTCGTTTAAAAGATGGAGTGTAAGAGGCGGCATATCCGTCAAACCTACTCAGATAGGTCTTTCACGAAGTAAAAGAGAGTGCTTGCATAACTATGAGTCGCTCATCAAGGCTGCAGCTTCCTCGCAGACGTTTGTGTGGATAGACATGGAATCTGCAGACCACACAGACGAGACAATACAGATGTATCAGAATTTGTTTGCCAGATATGAACGACTTGGAATAGCTCTCCAAGCAAATTTGATGAGAACGGAATCCGATCTTGCTGATTTACTTTCTATTGGCGCCAAAATACGACTTGTCAAGGGAGCTTATAGAGAAAATTCTAGGATTGCATTCAAATCAAAAGACAAAGTGGATGCGAATTATCTAAAATTGATGAATGTACTCTTTGAAAATGGCAACGAGTTTGGCATAGCAACACACGATACCAAGATGATCGAGCAAGCAGTTTTGATCTCAAAAAGGCATTCGCGAAAATTCGAGTTTCAGATGCTCCGCGGAATACGTGATGAGATAAAACCAGATCTTGTTAAAAAAGGCTTTTCGCTCTCAGAATATATCCCATATGGGACAAACTGGTTGCCCTACTCGATACGCAGACTAAAAGAAAGAAAAAGGAATATCCTGCTTCTTGGGAGTTCTTTTGTTTCCCACCGTAAAGTTTGAAAAACAATGCCAACAAAACAGATTTTATGTTAAATGATCAATAAAGAAGCTTACTTATCATCAAACCAGCTGACAACACCCTATCAATTTGTCTATCTATTGTATAACCATGGAAACAAAACAAACTCACTGGAACTACCAAGTTCGAGCATCCTTCAAAAAGGTCATTGCCTGGGACACTCTTTTCTTTGTACTCGGCATTGGCGTCGGCACCGGAATTGGTGCATTCCTAGCAACAGCCTAGGAATTTTTTCTTTTTTATTCTTTATTGAAGATATGCCTGTTAGAACACTATTCTTTTAGCTTACTTTCCTGAAATATTTCAGATTCATACCAGCAGTATCTAAAGTAGTCAAGACACCACTCATGAAACATAGGATCCGTGCTGTAGAACATTTCTGTAATATCTGGCTCACCTTCAATGTTAGGAAAAGAGATGCTTGCCTCTTTTTCGTTCAATACTATTAGTGTCTGTACCATTTTTTTCATCTTTCTTTCAACTAATCCCTTTTCAATGAGCTTATCATAGTTCAACTTTTGCAGTAACTGTTTGCGGCCTTTTGGCACTATGGTGGATTCCGACAAGATATAGTTGAGTTTGATTCCTTTTTCAATGCGCTTTACCTTTGGTACAATTATATCTAAAGGAACCTCTGTGAGTATTTCGTAAATGTACTTGTTTGCATTTTTGTAAATTGACTTCCACTGTTCCAGTATTTTTGTCACACCCTTGGTGCATTCAGAATTTGCTAGCTGTCCGATTCTCATTATGAATTTTGGTGGGATGTCTCCAAAGTTGTGATCCTCAAAGTACTTTCTATTTTCTGAAAGAAAGATTATAGATGGTATTTGAGAGCAAATGGTTTTTCCATAGGTGGTCAGTGAATAGTAACCATCCATGTCTTTAGTTATAAATCCCCCATCTTCTAGTCGCGCAAAGTTCCTGTGAACCTCTTGTATGGTGGCATCAAGATCCTTTGCCATGGTGGTTACCTTGGATTTTCGTTCCAAAAGCCTAAAGATGATTTGCAGCCTTTGTTGGCTAGATAACTCTAGAAAGTTGTTTGCAGCTTCCTCGTAAAGATCGACCATTTGTATCCATTATTGTATTCTGCAACCGATAAAAAAACGATGAGATGCTCATCAAAATGAGGTTTTGAGCCTATGCACAGTATGTCAATGCTAAAATCTGGTAAGAAATAGAGCCTTTTGATGGATCACAAGATAACAGTTAATCCTTTTGATGTTTTTTTGTGGAATCATAGACATTCTGGCAAAGATGTAGTGAAAATTTACACCAAGTTTTCTCCGCTCATGCAAATAGGTGCAGACACAAAGATGTTGAACTTTGGTTTGTGGAATGATTCTATCACGCTGCACGACGCACAAAGACAAATGTCTGAGTACATTGCACGCTTTGGCAACTTTGAAAGCTCTAGCAAAATATTGGATGTGGGCAGTGGTTTTTGCATCCCAGCTTCAATTTGGAAGGAAGTGTTCCCACATCTTGAGATCTATTGTCTTGATCTGAATTTTTCTCAGTTAAATCATGACGGCGTCGCCAAAATTGTGATGCCAATTAACTCCTCATCTAGTCATACACCATTTTCTAATGGGGTGTTTGATCGGGTGGTGGCCTTAGAGTCCGCTCAACATTTTACACCTTTAGAAAAATTCTTTGTAGAATCAAAAAGAGTGCTTGCAGACGACGGCACACTAGTGATTGCAATACCCATTACTGAGAACATGGGACTTGTTCCTCTCAGACTCGGCATACTAAACATAACATGGATCTCAAAAAAATACTCTAAAAATTATGTACTACAATGCGCCAAAAGGGCCGGTTTTGTGATAGAAAAACAGGAATCTGTTGGGAATTTGGTTTACCAACCATTTGCTGATTATTACATAGAAAACAGAGATGTATTGAAGCAAAAGCTAGAGAATATCTATTCACAAAATCTTGAGAGGTGGATTTACAGTTCCATGAAAAAAATGAAGCAACTGTCAGAGAATAAGGTAATAGATTATCTGCTTTTAGCCTTGAAAAAAGAGGCTTAATAGAAGACGCTGTAGATTATTGTCATTTGTGTCTGATTTTTGATATAATCTTGCCTTCTACGTGAATCAGATTATAAAGCGGATCAAATAACCATACTCAAAGTAGACGGGGGTGCAAGAATGAGCTTTAACGATAATTCCGATCGACAAAATCGACGATTCGGTGGCGGATACAGAGGCGGTGGAAGCAGACGTTTTAACAACAGACAGTTTGACGATACTCCAAAACCAGTAGAAACTGGCAAAGAATACGACGTATCCATTACTGAAACCAGCAGACAAGGCGACGGAATAGCGAGAATAGACGGATTTGTCATATTTGTCAAGGGCGGACAGCCAGGTCAAGAAACAAAAGTCAAGATCACACAAGTTGGCAGACGCTTTGCTATTGCCGAAATCGCATAAACAAACAGCCTAGAACTCTTTTTACAGATCAGGTAAATCTGGACTGTAAAAGATCTCGAATCTTTTTTATTATTATTTTATAGATAATTTGGTTATTTTTTTATTAATTCTAAGAGTGCTTTTGCCTGTTTGTAATGAACCTCATCTATCATCTTGCCATCAACTACTGTTGCGCCCTTTCCCTTTTTTGTTGATGCAAGATAAACATCACAAACTTTGTGAGCCCACTCAATTTCTGCTTTGTTTGGTGCAAAGGCGTCATGAGTTATCGATATTTGATCCGGATGTATGATGCTTTTTCCCGCATAGCCTAGGTTTTTTCCAATTATGCAATCCTGTCTTAACCCTTCGTGATCTTGGAGGTCTTGCCATATTGCGTCGATCGCATAGACGCCTGCAGCTTTTGCGTCAAGTGGGATCTTTGCCCTGACATATTTTGCACCATCTGACTGCTTTGTGTATTCTATCCCCATGTCGTTTAGAAGATCAAATACACCAAAAACTACTGCCACGATTCTCTTGCTAGATGATGAAATATCATGTGTGTTGACTGCGCCTTGTGCAGATTCAATTGACGGTATTAACGATGTTGGCTTTAATTTTCTTTTTTTTTCAAGTTTTGAGATTATTTTTTGGATTTTGAGCAGTTCCTTGGATTTGTTTACCTTTGGAATAACGATTCCGTCGAGCCCTTTTTGGATTACCTCTTCGAGATCGTCTGGGATTTTGCCAGATGCGGGAGAGTTTGTTCGTACGTAGATGTCTGCTGTGTATGCTGAACGCGATTTTAGCGCATCCTTAATCAGCTTACGTGCGTTTTTCTTTTCAGAATCTGGAACAGAGTCTTCCAGATCAAAGCAAACAATGTCTGCAGGTATGGTCTTTGCCTTTTCTAAAAAGCGTGGATTGTTTCCTGGGACAAATAAAAGGCTGCGAAAAAGCCTCGTCATAGAAAGACTTAGACGCCTTCTGGTTTCATCAGGATTTTACCAAAGAGGCCTTTTCCTGTTAGCATCTTTGTATGAGCTTCTGCTGCTTGCTCAAACGAGTATACAGAGTCTACCACTGATTTGATCTTTCCTTTGCCCATCCAGTATAGGCCGTCTTCTAGTTCTGCTCTTGTTCCCTGTGTTGAGCCCAAGATGTTGGTTCCCTTGAAGAAGACGTGTCTGAGATCTGTCTTTGCGTCATAACCTGTTGTTGCTCCACACGATACCAGTGTTGCACCGTATTTTAGAAGTGTGAGTTGTTGGTTCCAGTGGGTCTGGCCGATGTGATCAAATGATACGTCGATTCCAGGTACGCTACCAGTTGATTTGGCAATTTCTTTTGTTATTTTGAATACTTCTTTGCTCCAGTCCTCCTTCCTGTGATCTACTGCAAAGTCTGCTCCAAGCTGGTGGCATTTTTCAAGCTTGTCTCCGCTTGCGGTTGCAATTACCGTGCAGCCATATAATTTCGCAATTTGAATTCCAAATGAACCAACTCCAGAGCCTCCGCCCATGATTAAGACAGTCTGTCCTGGCTTTATCTTGGCTCTGCCCACAAGCATGTGCCACGATGTCAACAATGTCATTGATGCAGCAGCTGCATCATCAAAGCTTACTCCGTCTGGAATTTTGAGAACGTTGACTTCGGGAAGATGAGTTATTTCAGAATATGCTCCCCATGTTGGACCTGTCTGAAAACCCCAAATGGTTCTTTTTGTGCAATCAAATTCACGTCCGTCTGTGCATGCTTTGCAAACTCTGCACGACATGTTTGAATGAGAGACAACCCTGTCTCCCACCTTGAGTGTTGTGACATCTTCTCCAACTGCGATGACTTCGCCTGCAGCATCAGAGCCTGAAATGTGTGGAAGTGGAACTGCTACTGGTTGTCCGCGCATTCCCCAGATATCGTTATAGTTTAGGGCAGCTGCCTTTACCTTAAAGACGACCTCATTTGGTTTTGGTTTTGGATCAGCTACTTCTTTTACCTTGAGTATTTTTGCATAATTATCATCGGGTGCGTATTCTTCGTAAACTACACCTTTCATGAATTGCTACCCAAATAACCCCTAATTATATTTTGTTTGGGATTATTTCCTATTTATTTTGAAATCTCGTTTTGGTTGTTGGACTGACATTAGGATTTGTTTTAGCTGTTCGTCTGTAACCTGAGAATTGATGCGCCCTTGTGAGGCCATCCCGATCAGATAGTTCTCAACTAGTGTAGCCAGCTCAGGTTTGACCATCTTTACGTTGTTTAGTCTGAGTCTTGCCTCAGACGAAAGAAGCTGCTTCAGTATGATTTCTTTTTGTGCTGAGATTTCTGCATCTTTTTGAGGATTTGGTTCGTCTTGCTCATAGCTCATAGTGTTTCACTATGAATAGATCTTCAGGATTGGGTTTTGTGCTGCCATCTCATCCAAAATGTCGGATGCCAATCTGTCGAGTTTTTTCATTCCCTGATGTGTCACGACTCTACCTTTTCCTTGTACTTTTTCCACATAACCTAATTTTTCGAGTTCGTGTATCGCGTTTCGTATGATTGCTCCTCCCGCATCTCTGTGATGAGAAAGTGCATATCCCACTGCCTTTGATCCACCGTATTCTGTTCTCAGATCATTTATTCCGATTGGGCCGTGGAGATAGATTTTCCTAAAAACGGAAGCGCATCGTTTGTACCACCATTCTTTGTCTTGTGGAGGTCTTTGTTTGTGCGAACCAGTCTTCACATATGCTGCCCAGTCTGGCTTCGCAATATTTTCACTTTTTAGAACATCAGCTAGTCTTGATATCAGAACATCTGCTGGTACATCGTAGGCTTTTGCCATGTGAAAGACAGACTTTCAAATGGTCTTATAAATCAACTAGAGATGACTTTGCGATATGTATGATTACAAAACTGGCAGGTTATTCGTACTGACTTAAGTGTGGATCTACCAAGTCGGATTTTTGAGTTTATTCCCGGCGTGATGAAGCTCTTACATTTTTTGCAAAATTGCATCCGAATTTCGTATGGAAGCTTGACTTTGTATTTGGTGCTGATCCTCTTTGCAAGGTTTGCTTGCCTTTGGGCCAGATCAGGATTCTTTTTTGCATTTGACCTTGCTTCTTTGACCAAAATCTGAATTCGCTCAAGTGCTATTTTCTTTGGATCAACCTTCATGAAAGAGAATCCTGTGGTTTCCTTAAAAATTAGATCGTAAGGTTTGTAGGTTTATCAATGCGCGGATTCTCTTTTAGAATCAAGCGATGCACACAAAGGTTCTAAAGATAAATGTGAAAAACCCCCAGATCTCAAAAATAAGGCAAGCTGCAAAGATGATCAAACAGGGAAAGCTTGTTGTATTTCCTACTGAAACAGTCTATGGTCTTGGAGCAGATGCGTTGAATGCCGCTGCGGTAAAAAGAATCTTTAAGGCAAAAGGTCGTCCAGCAGACAATCCACTCATAATTCACATTCACCGTAAAGACGATCTTGGGTTTTTGGTAAAAAATGTCCCAAATGTTGCACCCAGGCTTGTAGAGAGATTCTGGCCGGGGCCACTCACAATAGTTTTACGGAAATCAGCCATTGTTCCAAAGATTGTGACTGGGGGATTAGATACGGTCGCAGTTAGAATGCCAAAAAGCAAAATTTCTCGTCTTTTGATAAAGGAATCAGGCACTCCAATAGCAGCCCCTTCTGCAAACTTTGCAGGCAGACCAAGCCCTACATTGGCAAAACACGTGTTGGAGGATCTATCTGGAAGGATAAACCTCGTAATCGATGGAGGCCAAACAAAAATCGGAATAGAATCTACGGTAATCGATCTGACCGGAAAGACCCCAATACTTCTAAGGCCTGGTGGCATTACGCTTGAACAGCTGCGCAAAACAATTGGCAAAGTGAATATTCATCCAATTTTGAGAGGAAAAAAATCAAAATCTGCTCATCGCTCACCTGGCATGAAATATAGACATTATTCTCCAAACGCCAAGATAATTTTGGTTGAGGGTCCAAAATCTAAAGTCAATTCAGAGATTACCAGGCTGTTGAAATCTATAAAGAAACAACAAAAAAGAATCGGCGTTATGACTACCGAGGGAGATTTTGCACAAAAAGCAGACCTGGTAAAATATGTTGGAGACAGCTATGATGAGATTGCGACAAATCTGTTCAAGGCTTTCAGGGAGTTTGACTCAAAGAAAATAGATGTTGTGATTGCACAAGGTATAAGCAGGAAAGGCTTGGGCCTTGGCATCATGAATAGACTCAGCAAGGCATCCTACAGAAGAATTAGGGTGTAAAATCTAGGTGCGGCCGCCGGGATTTGAACCCGGGTAACGGGCTTGGAAGGCCAGCGTACTACCAGGCTATACTACGGCCGCATAAAATTGAGAAATTTTACGCCTACATAAAAATGGTCTTTTCATACTCGAATAGAATTCGCGCAACTACCACATGAGCTTCAAGTGGTCTTTGATCTATGCTGTATATTGAATCAATTCTTTTTTTGGTAGAATCTGAAAAGTCCCCTTTTGGAAATCCTCCAACTACAAGGCACGTATTGTCTGTACAAAGTCCAATTACTTGTGAATAGTTGCTTTGTTTTCCTTCAGAAGATAGGCCGATTACACGTTCAGGTTTTATCTTGTCAATAAGCTCTGAAAATGTCATGTCCCTTATCTCAAAAAGCTTCTTGTCTCCGCTTTTGATGATTTTTTCTGCAAATAGTTGTTCCATGATTCCCGCAAAGCGATGATACGATTTTGGGAGCCTGACTCCAGTCCCGACAAATATCACCTTGTCATCAACTGTGTGGACATATACTGCAACTTCGTCTTCTTCATAAAGTGGTATACTACATGCCTCAAGCAAGCAAAAATGTACGATGTCTGGGCGGCCACGCTTGATCTCATTTTTAATTCCTTTCATGGCAGCAAAGTGCCACGAGTTATCGAGTAGGATATCTGACGGTCTTTTACCCATTTTTTTGCAGTGCGATACCACGGAGTTGTGTCTTTGTAGTTCATGTGGGACTAGCTCAAGTGAAGATTCGGCAATAACTAGAGAAAGCATTCAGAGTGTTACGAACGCAACTGTATTTGTCTTTTGAGCTCACTCCAAGCCGTTTTTGGAGTGTTGTCGGTTTTTACCAAGCCTGCATTACAGATGTAGCTCCCGAGTCTTTCGCGGACATACTCGTCACCTGCGATTGTGATTTGGGATTCTGTGAATTGTTGCTCAATTGTGCAGCTGTCCCCAGGCCTGTCAAACTGTCGGTACCAGTTAAAAAACTCGATTCTTGAATCGTTTTGTCTGTAAAATTCGTACGAGAGTTTGACAAATTCTGCCTGATCCTGCTCGTTTCCATTTACAAGTTCCGAGGTGCTCCAACCGATCTCAAAGAAGCCGATTGGTTTGTCTGTAAGCTCAAGTGCCTTTTCAAGGTCGGCTATTGCCTCTTGTGGGGTTTTTGAGATATCATTTAGTCTGTCCACCGGGAGATATGTGAATGCGATAAAATCTCCAAGCGAGCCTATATCGCTAACATAGTTTTCGAGGTTTTTGTTGAGCACATTATTCAATGAAAAAGCGTTTCCTATTTTGACACCAGAGTGTTTTTCCTTTATTTCCGCTTGCACGTTGGTGAAATACTCCTTGTATAGTTTTACGCTTCCTTCTGCGTCATCAAAATAGGAATCAAGGTTGCCGCCAATTATTACATGGTCAATTAATCCACCGTACCTTGTTAATATGGCATCAAGCACCTTGACTGTATTTTGCTCAAGCTTTGTGCCAAACCCAGGCGTGCCCATCCATTCTGGGTATGGTCCGACTGTTCTGCCATTTACTACAGAAAAGTAAAGAGTAACTTGGAGTCCATTGTTCTTGTTTAGGCTCATCAAAATGTCAGTGTCCTTCCAATTGTATTGATCCGGTACTGGCTCCAAGTGATTCCAAAATAGGTACATGTTGTTTCGACCCGCCCCAGTCATTGATGCTTCCGAGTAGACAGTGTTTAGCTGATCAAGTGTTACTGCAGAAGTAGGAGTGTTGATGACCAGTCCAAGCTTTTGATTTTTTAGTGTCTCTATTGGAGATGGAGGCACACCCGATGGGGTAGTTGGAATAAGCACCAAAATCGCCATTGCGGCAGCTATTGCTATTCCAATTGCAACAAGGATCTTCTTGTCCATTAAAGCTGAAAAGAAATGATTGAGGTAAAAAAGTTATGATTGATTAATCAGATCTTTGTGAATACCAACACTTTAGTATCATAGCATTAGACAGAATAGCAATTAGAATAACGCTGAGTGGCTCCTGGCCGGATTAGTCACACTTGCGCCTAGGCGCCGTTTCCACGCGTGACTTTAACCACGTCAGCGATTATCATTTTTATTCGATAATTGAAATTGTTTTTCTATCCAGACGTGCAACCTGAGAAGCCGCACTCGATGCATATGCTGCACCCCTCAACGAACACCAGATTGTTCTTGCACGATGGACACAGCATCTCTTCGCTAACTTCTTCTTTTATGGCGCTTTCTTTGAGTGGTTCTTCGGGTATTTTGAGCTCTAGTGCGTTGTTTACCTGTGCTCTTATGTATGGATTTTTGATGTTCCTTCCAATGAACTCACGCAGATACTCGCTTGCCTCAACATCAAATGTTTTTTCTGCATTTTCGCTGGTCATGTGGAGTACTTGGGTGTGTCTTGAGCCGTCACGATACACCGTGATCCCTTTTAGGCCTAGTTCATGTGCCAGCAAATATGCGGCCTTGACATCTTCTGCAGATACGTCGTGTGGCATGTTGATTGTTTTTGCAATTGCGTTTCCAATCCATTCCTGCCATACTGCCTGGGCCATTAGGTGGTCGGACCAGTGTATGTCCATTGCAGTAACAAAGATGTTTTGTATCCACTCTGGGATTTCCGGCAGTCCCCTTACTGAGCCATAGTTGTCCGCAATTTTTGCCAAAAGTTCATCAGAGTACAATCCGTTTTCTCGCAGAACCTGTTCAAAGATCTTGTTTGTGTAAAAGAATCTTCCAACAGTCACTCGCTTTTCAAACACCAGTGCGAATGTAGGCTCCATTCCGTTTGAGCAGTCGGCAATCATGGAAAGCGTTCCGGTTGGCGCAACTGTGGTTGTTAGCACGTTTCTTATTCCGTGTTTTTGGATCTTGGAAATCAATGCATCCCAATCGTAGTAATGCTCGCCTTTTGGCTTTTCATAGTAGCCGGCCACTGGTATTTTTCCTTCTGGAAATTCCGTTCTTGAGCACAGATCAAACTCGCCTCTTGAGCGAGCAAGTGCGACACTTTCCTCCATTGAGTAATAGGTAAGTGCTTCTGCAAGCTTGAATTGGAATTCGTATCCTTCCTTAGAGTTGTATGGGATCCTAAGCTTGTATAGAAGATCTGCTACGCCCATGACCCCAAGGCCGATTCTTCTAGATTCTTTTGATGCCTTGTCTATTTCTGGAACCGGATAGTTGTTCATATCAATTACGTTGTCCAAGAATCTTGTTGTCTTTCGGATCGTCTCTTCGTATCTTTGCCAATCAAACTCGTACTGGCCGTCAGCTTTTCTTTTCACAAGATTTGCCAAGTTGATTGAACCAAGGTTGCATGATTCGTAAGGATAGAGACTCTGCTCGCCGCACGGGTTGGTTGCCCGCAGTGGCACACCCCTTGCCTTTGCAAATACGTTGTACTTGTTGATGTTATCAAAGAAGATCAGCCCGGGTTCTGCGCTCTTCCATGCAGAAAGTGCAATGATGTCGATTAGCTGGTGTGCATTGATCTCCTGTACTGGTGTCCTGTCACGCGGACTACGTAGTGTGTACTTGCCGTCTGTACTGTTAACTAGTGCGCCCCAAAAGTCCTCCCAGATCCCGACACTCACGTTGAAGTTTTCGAGAATTCCTGGTTGAGTCTTGTTTGTGATGAATTTTTCAATGTCTGGGTGCCACACCTCGAGAATTCCCATGTTTGCACCCCTTCGCTTGCCTCCCTGCTTGACTACCTCTGTTACCGTGTTTATGATGTTCATAAACGAGACTGGGCCTGATGCCACTCCAGATGTGGATGCAACGATATCTCCTTCGTGCCTAAGGTCAGAATAGTTGATTCCAACGCCTCCGCCAGACTTGAAGATGAGCGCTGCATCAGACGTAGACTTCATGATATCGCCCATATCGTCAGGCATGCCAAGCACAAAGCAGGCAGATAGTTGCCCTAGTCGTGCACCAGCGTTCATCATTGTTGGCGAGTTTGGTAAAAAGTTCTGTTCTGTCATCAGGATGTGGTATTCCAGTATTCTGTCCGCATAACTTTCAAACTTTTTGGCGGCAATCAATGTCAAAACCTCCTTGAAGCTCTTCTTCATCTGGCCTCGCTTTGCCAAGTAGATGTAGTGGTTGATGAGGCCTCTGAAGTGATACTTGTTTAGATAGTACGAACCGATCTTGAATTTGTATTCAAAGTCATCAAGTTTGGCAAGGTATTTTTTAGCTTCTTCGACATCTTGGTGATTTCCTCCCTCTTTTGCATACAGCTCAGAGTCATACAGTATGTCACCTATGCCGACAAGAATTGCAACTCTCTCGAACATCTGGCTTGGGCTTTCAATTATTTCGTTTTTACTATTTCGCAGAAGATATCTGGATGCCAGAACCCTGAGACAGTTTAGATCAAATGATTTTGCAACAGAATCCAATGTTTTTGTGTTCAGAACCTTCATTTTGTCTTCTCGTACTTTGCGGCGCTCGTGCCTGTACAAGATGTACGACTTTGCGATTTCGCCGTAGCCCATCTCAATCAGTGTTGATTCCACCATGTCTTGGACATCCTCAACGCTTGGAGGGCTAGAGGCTGAAAATCCCTGCTGGATTAGTTTTGATAAAACTCCGCTTGTTAGCTCCTCTGCTATTTTTCGATCTGGCTGGCCGTTTGCCACCAGAGCTTTATAGATCGCATTTGTGATCTTTTCTTTGTTAAATTGAGTTACCCGACCGTCTCTTTTCTTAACGTCGACGATCGAACTTTCTATTTGAGAAAAATCTGTTGTCATATTGTCTCCCCCTCACTAGGTAATATCAGATGGGATATAACCCTGACTGCCAAAGATTTCAGATTTTAGCTCAACAATGTTTACACCATTCCAAGAATTTTTGGAAAGGTCGTTCCTAGAGGGAAATACGAATTTAGTTAATTTCATAGATAATCCTTTTCTCAATAAGGGTTAATTTTTATCTTACAAAAATTGACGTTGCGGATTTCAGATTTAGCTAAGTATGTATGGGGATTTACAGATCGGGCATTTGTCAAAGAGCTTCTCGTCCTTGAAGCCACAGTTTCCGCAGATCGGGACGTCCTTGCTTGGTCTAAACGAGCCAACCAGATCGCCTGCCTTTTCTATTGCTTTTTTGATATCATCCACCTTGGATTCCTTCTCAAACTTGAGTTTGACTAGAAGCCCGCCGCTTAGAATCTTGGCGATCTTGTTGGTTTCGGCTATCTTTTCTGCCTTGGTACTCATAGAGTCAATCTCAGAGGATGGAATAACGACTCCTTCCGAATAAGTTTCCCCCTCAAGGGATTTGAGTACGGACATTTTGCCGTATTTTTCCCCATCAAGGGAGCCAAACCTCGGGGTTCCGTCACTTTCAGTCATGGTTACGATTACGGTGTCGCCCATTTCCTTACCCTTTTTTTCTGCGACGTCAACCGCCGTCTGTATTACTTTGTGAATTATCTCTCGTCCTTCCTTGTCGTCATTGTATCCAAGTATGTTAAACACGGCCTCTTTGAGGCCCACAATATTGACAACAAGGCATACGGAGCTTCGTTGCATGTACTGTGTGTTTGCTGCCAAGACTGGATTAAGTCCTCTTCTTGTAAGATCGGAAATGTCTTTTTTACGAAGTGACATTGCGGCAAGCGCCGGTTTCATCAGCAAAGCAAGTCGGGCCCTAAAGTATGTCTCATCCTTGTTTGATTCAAATGCCAACCGTGGCAGGTTGATGGTAAGGGATTGGAGATTGATTGAGGATGTGCTGTTTTTGCCTTTTACTCTTACCACACCGCTGTATGAGGTCTCGTCTTTTGAGAATACGACTTTGCCTCCAAGCGAGATTATTTCTGACAAAATTTCAGAAACATCGGCAATTTTGCCGTTTGCATAGTCAATTATGAGGCCTATTTGTGGAACTGGAGTCGTCTTGACATAGTTTTTGTATGCGCTCAAGATTGCCTGAATTATCTTTGGTTCTGCACCAAGCTGAATTCTAAACGAAACTAGTGTTGGCTCTTTTGTGTACTTTGATGAAACAGATGAGGTTGATAACGCCCCCGTGAGCTTTTCTTCAAGCTCGGAGATGTTTTTTGCGTGCTTTGAGCATGTCTGGACAAGGCCGTCCATGACGATTTCTTTTGATGCTTCCCTTGAAGCTAGTGAGATTATCATAGACAGAGAGGACATTAGGTTATCAACGCTCTTGATTGTGGGGATCCTAGTTACCCCCAGATATTTGCCCTTGAGGTCGATCCCATCTTCAATTACCTCCTTTACGTTAAAGAAGATGGTATCTGGCAAAAGCGACCATATGCCTGGATTCGATATGTGGATGTCTCCAGACAGGTGTGAATCTGCTACATCCTTTGGAAGCGTGTTAAGAAGGAGGTTTTCTGCAAAGACGGTCTGGCCTGCTTTAAAGAACAAGCCTTGTGAGCCATTGTCGATATTGTCCACATTTGTGAGCATCTCTTGGATGTCAAAGACGGGCATTCCGAGCCTGGCTAGCTTGTTACGATATTCCTCGTGGCCGTGCTCAAGGAGCACGGAATTCACCATTTCACGTATGAGCGAGCCTGTAAGATACGTGGTTTGATACTTGTATATACGGTTTTCAACCTCTTCGGTGATTTTTTGTGCAAGCTCAAGTGGCAGACTGCCTTCTCTTACAAGCGACTGGATGATTTTATGTGAGTTAAACTCCTCTATTGACTCATGAGAGGTCCTAACGTACATTTTTCCGCTTTCAATGATGGAGCGTTCTTCGATCTGTCTTGCAAGGCTCAGTACAAGCTTACCCAGATTTGTGATTGTGTAACGTCTCTCAGATTTGTTTAGTGCTACAAGCGATTGTCTTAGGAGCTTTCTTAGGTGATATGCAAACTTGCCACTTTCTTTTTTGGATTTAAATCCAGCAAGGGACTTGAGCTCAGAATATGTTAGTGGCCCTTTTGAGTTTAAAATTCTCAAGATGTCTATTCTGTTTGGACTTGCCATAACAGAGAAAATCATTCTTACACGTTTTGATGTTGATTGGAGGATGCCACCACCTTTCTTTGGATCCACTACCCCAGTGGTTGCCTCCATAGTCATGACTATGCCTAGAGATCAGGAGTAAATAAGACTTGTGACGTAATTTACAACAAACTTTCCGATCAGCTCTTGTTTACTTCGACGGAAAATTCTGATGTAGACAGAGTCTGGCCGCAGGACGGGCATTTGCTATTGTAATGCTTCATCACGTCTTTGATCGACTTGAGCATTTTCATGTTGGAGATCTTGGCCCCACATTTTCCGCAGATAACATCAACTGACAATGGAAAAAGAAGTTTTTTGAAATTATTAAAAATCTTTTTTGAATTTTATTAATTAATTCAATAAAATAGATTCACTGTTTTTCCAGAAGGATTCCACGATCATCGTATCCAGTGATCTTGACTTTGGCTCCGACTGGAAGCTGTGATGGTGAGCCTATTCCACTTAAAAATCCAGAAATTCTCAAGTCGTACTCGTCGATCTTCATTACGACCCAGGCGTACGGGGTGTATTTCTCAAAGCCTGCTGGAGGAACTGTGATTATGGTATATGTGGCAACCGTGCCTGTTCCTTCCAAAAGCTTGTTCTCAAATCCCTTATGGCCGCAGTTTTGGCAAAAATATACCGTGGCCAGATGGAGATGCGAGCAATTGGTGCACTTTTTGGTTAGGATCTTGCCTGTTCTAATTGCATCTATGAATTCTTGCTTTATTGACAAGGCTTACACGCTTTTGAAGATATGTACTGCGCAGCTTGCTCCTGTTGCGCCAAAATTATGAGTTAAACCTATGTGGGCATCCTTGATGGTCCTTTCGCCTGCCTTTCCCGTTAGCTGATCAAAGACCTCAACTACTTGACCTACTCCAGTTGCGCCGATTGGGTGTCCTTTTGACTTGAGCCCACCTGATGGGTTTATTGGTATGTCTCCGTTGCGGGCAGTTCTTCCTTCCCGTGCAGCTTGCACACCTTGCCCTTTCTCAAAGAATCCAAGATCCTCTGTGTCCACGACTTCGGCAATTGTAAAGCAATCATGTACCTCGGCAAAGTCTACATCTTTTGGTGTGATGCCTGCCATCTTGTATGCAGCTTGCGCAGCTAAGACTGTGCTTGGTATAGTGGTCATGTGATCTCTTCCCTGGAGGGTTGCAGGTGATCCACCCCTGCCCGATCCAATCACTTGCACATAATTTTTTGAATGATCCTTTGCGAATTTTTCGCTACATATTATGACGGCGCTAGCCCCATCAGAGAATGGGCAACAGTCGTACAGTTTGAGCGGGCTTGCAACAACCGCAGACTTCATTACATCGTCAATTGTGATCTTTTTGCGGAGGTGTGCCTTTGGATTTAGCAGTCCGTTGTCATGGTTTTTTACTGCAACCTGTGCAAGATCTTCTTCTGTTGCTTTGAATTCAGTCAGGTATGCTCTGGCCATAGATGCAAAGAGGCCTGGGAACGATGCACCTGCACCACCCTCATAAAAGAAATCAGAACAATATGAAAAGTAGGTAGTAGTCCATTCGGTTCCTGTATGCGTTACCTTCTCTACTCCAGTTACTAGTACTGCATCGTAAAATCCTGCAGCAACATTTGCAAATGCTTCCCTAAATGAGACGGAGCCACTTCCGCAGGCAGACTCGATTGAAAGAGAAGGTTTTTCTGGTATTCCGAGGTTGCTCATCACTACTGGCCCCAAGTGTACTTGCTTGTCTGCCACACCAAACACGTTTGAAATGTATCCGGCCTGGATCTCTTTTGGATCGATTCCTGCGCTTTCGATTGCGTCTACTGATGCCTGAATAGTGATATCTGTGATGCTGTCTTCTAATTTTCCGTACTTAGTGCTACCAGCACCAATAACACAAACCTTTTCCACAACTGTTCGTGACTAGATCCCTATAAAAATTCTTCAACCAATAATTCATTGAATTGCACGATTCAGCTGAAATGATTTTAGTAACAAAGCCTCCTCAAAGAAAGACAAAAAGGGGCAGAATCAAGATTACAGAAAAAAGGATCAGTTTGCTTCAAGCCGAAATTCGCCAATATTTTGATAAAAATAGCTACCTCTCGTGGTCTGCAAGCAAGAAAAAATACATTATCTTAGGTTCAAATGAACCGAAAAACGGCCTAGTTGTCTGTCCAAGCTGCAAGATCGGAAAGCTGATGATCATACGTTCAAGAAGAACAAAAAAACGATTCATGGGGTGCTCAAACTACTATAATGGGTGCATGGCCTCCTCCCCACTCCTGCAGAAGGCCATGCTGTGTGCGACGAAAGTTACATGCGAACAATGTTTGTGGCCACAGATCCTATTCCGATACTCCAGAAGACAAAAATGGACACGACAATGCGCAAACATCAACTGCCCAAGCAGACTGCCTAAGCCCTGAGATCTGAATAGATGTCAGTTCTTCTATTTTGCAAAAGTGGCAATGCTTTTCTGGTTTGTTTTATTTTGCCTAGGTTGATGTCGACGAATCTAATTCCTTGCTTCTTTTTCATGTCAAGCAGGATCTTTCCGTACGGATCAACTACCAAGCTTCTTCCGCAGTAAATGTTTCCCACTTGATCTGGTGCGATCACGTAACAGCCGTTTTCGATTGCGCGCGTCTTGTTTATTGTGATCCAGTGCTCTTCCTTTCCTTTTCCCCTGACCCATGCAGAAGGAACAATCAGAATTTCCGAGCCCGAAGACGCCAAGGAACGAGACACCTCAGGAAATCTTAGATCATAACAGATGAGCATACCTACTTTTCCCACGCTTGTTGCAGCCGGAGCTGAGATTTTTGAGCCAGGAACAAGCTTTGTTGATTCCCTAAACCCAAGTGCATCATACAGGTGAACTTTCCTATAAGTCGAGACCAGTTTGCCGGAAGCGTTAATGAGAAACGAAGTATCATACGCCCTGTCTTTTCTCTTACTTTTTTCATACATCGTTCCCACTACTTGGATAGAATTTTCTTTTGCAGCTTTGGCGATTACCCTTACAAAATCCCCATTGACTGTTTCAGCAAGTGATGCAAGCTCCTTTGGCGATTGTTTTGAGGTTGTGTAAAACATCATAAATTCTGGAAATGCGCAGAGTTTAGCCCCTTTTTTTGCAGCTGTATGTATGTACTTGAGAATTTTTTTCAAGTTTTCGTTTTTGTCTGTTGATGCTTTGAGCTGCACCACCGCAACTTTGGTCATAGCATGACTAAAAGCAATGTAGATAAAAAGAATGATACCTAAAGAGGATTTCCAGCCATATACCAGTTCTCTTTTGGATTTTCCTCAAACACAACGATTACATGGCTTTCCTTTGTTTTGAGAATTTCAACGGCTGATTTTGTGACCGCTTTTGCAAATTCCTCTTTTTGTTGTTGTGTTCTGCCAGGATACATTGACACTGTGATTATCGGCATGAGGGGGGTTTTGTTATGTTTGATTTATGCTTATGGAGCCTAGTCTCCCTTCCATCCGTATCTGGAGCCATATCTTGAGCCATACATGAATTCTGATTGGTGTGTTTTTTTGTAGAGGAACCCCGTGGCAAGGCCTATGACAAACCCTCCTATGTGCGCAAGATATGCTACACCTCCCGCACCAAAACCAAATCCCCCAATCAGAAGTGGAATTATGTTTTGAAAGATCAGCCAGAACGGCAAGAACCATTTTGCTTGAATGTGCGCCATTCTCCAAAAGAATCCCATCATGATGAATGTGGTTATTCGTGCGCGCGAAAACATCACAAGATATGCTCCAAGCACGCCCGAGATTGCACCCGATGCACCAACTGCAGGAACCGGACTGTTAAAGTCACCCGCTACATGTGCAAGGCCTGCGACTATGCCCCAAATGATGTAGATTCCAAGAAACTTGAGTCTGCCGAACTTGAGCTCGATGTTGTCACCAAAAATCCACAAAAACAACATGTTTCCTCCAAGGTGCATAATACCTCCATGTAGAAAGATTGAGCTCAGCAGGCCAACCATAGGCATCTCGGGGCAAGAAACTTGAAATTCTTGTACAGTTATGGAACGTTCTCCCATAATACAGGCGGGAACCGCACCCCAATCGTAAAATAAAGCGGCCGCACGATTGTTACTAAATTCAAAGAACTGTCGAGTTACTGCCACCTCAAAAAAGAATACAATTACGTTTACCGCAATAAGAGCAATGGTTACTTTGGGTTTGAATCCAGGTGGTTTTGGATTCTCGTCTCTTATTGGTAGCATTGATAACTAAAACCCGACATTGTATAATAATCTAAATCAGGTTTTAAAAAATGTGGCTCAATACGCATTTTGGACTAAACCTTGATTATTCCTTGCTTTATCAAATACTGGATTCCCTGTACAAAGTCGGAATCTCCAATTGTTCCATCAGCCCACCAGCCTGCGTTCCTTTTGATCCAAGATGGAATTACTTGAGTAGAGCCACTGCCTGACTCCGTTGGGGGGACTTTGATGATGTTTTGTTTTATCAAATACTGGATTCCCTGTACAAAGTCGGAATCTCCAATTGTTCCATCAGCCCACCAGCCTGCGTTCCTTTTGATCCAAGATGGGATTGTCGGCTGCTGTTGCCCTGCTTTTCCTATTGTGAATGTAGAGCTCCCTATTCCTTTGTAGTCTGTGAGCTCATCCAAGCCGTGGCTGAAGATTGCGACTGTAAGTTTGTGGCTTCCTTGGGCCATGAATTTGACCTGTTGTACGTCGATTCCTTCCACGGAGAGCATGCCCGGTTTTTGTGGCTCGTCTCCGGTGTTTTCTATCAGAACCTTGCCTGAGCTGTCTTCTATCCTGTAGCCATATCTTACAAATTTGAGCAGTTGGTTATCAGGATCAAAGAAGTGTATTTGCAGCGGAATTGTATCGCCGGCACCAAAACTTGCATCATACGATATTGATGCGGTGGCTCCAGAGTCAAGCTTTACATTGAAAGTGTTTTTTGCAACAGATGATGCTGGTGCCACAACAAAGTCCATCGTCTTTGTACTTGGTGAGATTGTTTTTGCCATATTGAGTATGTCTTCTTTGTTTATCAAAAAGTGCAAGATTGAGGTTCCCTCGATCGAGTATGGATCCAAAATGAACATTCTCCCTATTGCGGGGATGCCGTTTACTTTGCCATCATAAGCTGTTGTATCAGTGAACTCTTTGAACGTATTTGGCACTCTGACTTCTTGATGTACGAAAATTGTTTGGTCTTGGAATCGTATTGTGTTCCAATCAAAGGGCATTGAAAATGAGATTGATTTTTTTGTCTCATCGAATTTGAAATTTTCTATTTGGTCATAGTATGATATTATTGATAAGGGGTACGACTTGCCTCCGGACTTGACTGTGTGCTCAGATATGTCTCCGACGCTTAGCCACGAGTTGAATGTCTTGATATCTCTTTCCGCAAAGATGTTTTGATCATAATCAATTCCAAATATCCTGATTTCAAAGTGGTACAGCCCAGATTCCAGCAGTACTGGTGCATGCACATCCACCCTGTCGTTGAATCCAGTCCAGGCACCTGGTATTTGTGGTACTTCGTCGCCATAAATTATGACATCATTTACATCTATATTTTTGGGCACAATTTTTAGAATTAGATCCCCAGAATGGGCGTGAAACAGATTTCTTAGCAGTAGTTTGTCATCTTTCCAAGCAGAAAGAAAATACGAAACATGTGGAACAACCTGATTTGTATTTGCATCATAAAGTTTCAGCTCCAGGTACGTATCACCCACCGTGTCTTGAGTTAGGATCGGAGGGCTGATTTTTATGAAGAGTGCGGCTTGTCGGTTGCCAAAGCTTGCAGGCGGCAGGTTTTCTTGCGTAAGGCCGTCACCAAACGCAGGTGGCGAAAATGTAAATGCTTGAGCCAGAAGCATGACTGCAAAAACTGCAACAAAAATTTTTTTGAATCCCATTAATGTTTGGCCGAGTTTTAACATATTTAACTTTTAAGCAGGTTTTGAGAGTTGAACTTATGAGCTGAATTGCGGTTTGACAACGTGTAACGACACTGCATGATCATCTAGTAGTGCACCGACACCGATTGAGACGCTCTTGATTCTAACTCTGATTTTTTCGAGTTCTTTTTCGTCAAGATCAAACTTTTCTGCAATAATTGATTTTACTTTTTGTTCCGTATCAGAAATTTCATTTAGAGTGGACGGTATTGTGACGTCAAGCAGCTTTCTGAAAGAGTCCTTTGGAATTTTTCCTGTCCCGTCTTGAATTATGTAAAATGCTATTTTTTCGAGTGAAACCTCGTGTGGTAATGTATCCAAGGCGTTTGCTGTATAGAATACCTGAACATCAAGAATGTTTAGCTCGTCTTGGTCGCCAGGAATTATCTGCTCGCTACTAAAACCACGTAGCGATGCAAATGGGATCTTTATGAGCGCAAATCCTTCAGCCATGTCCCTAGTTTCAATCCCAAACACGTCTTTGATATCCTGGCAGCTAAATCCAGTCGACCTTGCAGGCTCGAGAGTTCTGAATATAGAAATCGAGGTCGGGCCGTCGTTAATTACCGCATTCCATAAAATGTCGACAGGGTAGCTTTTCTTGTTGAGTACGTTGATTGATGTGTCATAGTGACCAGGACGCAAAGGCCCGTCACTCCCATATACTGAGCCACACACAAACTTTGCAGTGTAGACAATATCCTGTGTTGACGTAGAGTTTGTTGTTTGTGCATCTGCAAAAGTTGTTGATGAGTCAAAAATTGCGAAAGTGCACAGCATACAAAGAATCAGCGTAGGTTTGTTCAAATTCATTAATAGCCTCAGAGGATCAACATTATAATGTTAGGATTAATGAAATTCTCAGAAAATTATTAATACGTTCCACCAACGATCTTAGTTATGCGATATCTGTTTTTGTTATCTTTATTGCCTTTTCTGATGATTCCAGTTTTTGCAGAGACACAACAACTACCAACTGACAAGGGCACTTTGCTTGTAGACATCTCCACAGATCCTGCAAATCCAAACATAGGCGACTTGACAAAACTAAAGATTGACTTTGTGAATCCAACGACAAACGGAATTCAAGAGCATATTGATTACAAGGTAACCGTTACAAAAGATGATGTCTCGATTTTTGGACCAATACCTCTTACACACACTTCCGTTGGCTCTGTGACAATCCCAGTCGAATTCAAAGAGAGTGGAGAACATAAGATCACAATAGATGTTGAGGGGATCTTGTTTCAACCAATTCCTGTGGAAACTGTTACCTTTACAACACTGATTGAGGATGCCTCTGCGCAAAACGGCGAGACGCCGCAGAATGGCGGATGCCTCATAGCAACTGCAACATATGGAACAGAGCTTGCATCACAGGTACAACTGTTAAGAGAGGTACGTGACAGCGTTGTGTTTAGCACTAATTCCGGTGCGTCGTTCATGAGTTCGTTTAACAACATCTACTATTCATTTTCGCCGACCATTGCTGATTTGGAGAGACAAAATCCTGTATTCAGAGAAACGATAAAAATTGTCTTGACTCCGATGCTTTCGACTTTGTCGATTCTCAATTATGTTGGAATAGATTCAGAATACGATATGTTTGGATATGGGATTGGTATAATTCTGCTAAATGTTGGAATGTATTTAGTTGCGCCAGCTGTAATCATAATCAAGTTACGTAATCGCATAAACTGGTGAAAATCTGAATAAGGATTTTATGTGACCCTATTTGAACACTATCAATGAAGACAATAGCCATAGGCTCTATCTTTGCAGTTTTTGCTTTGATGGTATTTGCTTCACCGGCTTTTGCAGATCATGCAAAAGTTGATGTGAGCATGGCTCCAGGCTCATCAATGCCAGGTTGTGAAACCACCAGTGAATGTTACGTTCCGTATGAAGTAACATTAAACATAGGCGGCGAAGTAACATGGACAAATTATGATACTGCAGCTCACTCCGTAACAAGCGGAACCTTAGATGGTGGTCCGGATGGAATATTTGACAGCAGTCTAGTCATGGCAAGCAAGTCCTTCTCTCATAAATTTGAGGAAGCCGGAGAATTTCCATACTTTTGTGTGGTTCACCCATGGATGACAGGTACTGTACTTGTTGAGGAAGAACACATGGATGGAGAAGGAGACATGGATGGAGAAATGACACATGAAGATGTTGCAGTAGCAATGTCTGCAGACGGTTCATTGATGGCACACATCAGCTCAGGCGTTCCAGCAGAAGGCGAGGAACTTGCCTTATCTGTCGAGTTCGCAGATGCGGATGGAAATGCACTTGAGCACGTCAACTTTGACATTACTGCCACCCAAGACGGTGAAGAAGTGATGCTCGAAGAGGGACAACACGTACACGCAGGCATGGCAGACTTTGCAACAGCTGCACTATCGTCAGATAGCCCAGTAGACGTTCAAATCACAATCCTAGGTATTGGATTGCCTGATGATGAGGCAAACTGGACTGGCCCAATAGGCGAAACAATATCTGCGCAAGTGGTACCAGAGTTTGGTCCAATTGCAATGATGATTCTCGCAATTGCCATAGTAAGCATAGTCGCTGTCACAGCAAGATCTAAAGTAATTCCAAGACTTTAGAATCCCTTATTTTCTTTTTATCATAGCTATTACTGCAAGTATTACTCCAGCTGCTCCAAGCGCTAGGCCAAATACTGCAAAGTCATAGGATTTTGATAGATCTACGTCGCCAGTGCCGACACTTCCCATTTTTGATTTAAGATCAGTTACGTCTTTTTGAATCGATGACATTGCATTCTTTAGCTGTGCAAGGTCTGGAAGTCCAGAAGTGCTAGTTGGAGGAAATGCCAAAATGTCCATGTTTTCAACATCCTCAATGTCTACCCGTTCATCAATTTCTACGCCATTTATGGTTCCTCTAAGCTCAATCGTGAGTGTACCAACTTTGGTTGGAATTATTTTTGCATAATAATGACCTGGTCTGGTGTCAGAGAGTATGTCGAGTGTTTTTGTGACACTGCCAGACCTGACTGTCGCCTCCAGATCTCTGAACGCGTTGGTTACGCCAGAAGTGACGCCTTCTCCTTCTTCCGTGGTAATCGCAAAGACAATAGCATTTTGCTGACTAACTAATGGAGGCTCGTCTCTCCAGCCTACCTCAATATCATATTGCTCAACAGTGATGGTTTTGTGGGCCAACGCAGAAGAGAATCCAGTTACCAAGATTACCATAAGAAAAGCCAAAAGGAAATGAATCTTCACGTCATTCAATATTCGTGATCAAGTTATTTACTTTGTGCAGACTGGTAGAATCATCAAACTGGTAAACTGTTTAAATTAGCAAAATGACCATGAAATAGTAAATTGAAAAAATTTCTTGTTCTCCTATTGATGGTTTTTTCTCTTGGCATCCCATTGGCTTATGCTCATCCAATTATTTTAGATTCAAATCCTGCTGCATCATCAACTGCGTCTGTAGGCACTACACAGATAGTAATTCATTATTCAGAAGCTGTAGAGATCGATTTTAGCGCAATCAAAGTGCTTGACAATAATGGAAATCAAATTGACAACAAAGATACAAAGTATTTTGAAGGTGAATCGTCACTTGTTGTGACTACGCCACCCCTCTCCGACGGCATCTATACCGTAACAAGCAAGGTTCTCTCTAAAGTAGATGGCCATCTAGTTGATGACGTATTTTTGTTTGGTGTTGGAAATGTTAGTGTTCCCCCGCCAAAGCAAAAAGACGTTACAGAATCAATTTATTTTCCAGAAGCTGGTGCAAGGTTTCCAGGACTTGTCGGCCAAGTTCTAGTTCTTGGTGCAGCTATATCCTCACTGGTGATGTGGAAATCAACAGTAAGAAAGAATCTGATTAAAGAAAGTGTTGCAGATCTGCAAAAAATCTATCATGCAAAGTTTTCCTCCATTACAGGAATTGGGCTGTTTTTGGTATTTGCTTCAAACATCTTGATGTTGGTAGTGCAGACCATACGCCTTGAAACATCGGCCTCAAGTGTCTTGCAGACTACATTTGGTTCAGTGTGGATACTCAGAATGGCCGTAACAGTCATTTTGCTTGCAGTTTGGTTTTTGATGGAAAACAAGACGGTATCGTTCAGAAAGCAGGCTATGATGCTTGGCCTTTCTTTGATCTTGATTGGTACGACCACCATAATAGGACATGGCACTGCAAGCGAACAGCTTTCTGCAGTTGTTGTTGATTACATCCACAACCTGATTGCATCAGTTTGGATTGGCGGTGTTATCTTTTTTGGATTCATACTCATGCCTACAATCGCAAAGATTGATGGAAGCAAAAAAGAACTCGTGGCGCTTTCTATGATACCCAGATTTTCGTCTATGATCACAATCTCGCTTGGGATCATAATGATTACTGGGCCCGTGCTTTTGTGGTTGCTTGAGGATGATGTTGGACTGCTTAGCCAATCCTACTATGGGTTTTTGATAATTGCCAAAATAGCAATTGCCTCCGTCATGGTAGCGTTTGGTGGATATAACCAATTCAAGATACAAAGAACTGCAGAAAGAGAAATTGCATCGGATAGCATCATAGTTCACAAAAAACTCAAAAGATCACTAAGGGCCGAGGCAGTTCTTGGGATAATTCTGCTTGGAGTTGTCGCGCTGCTTACAAACTCGTCGTTGCCCACAAGTCAGGCCAAAGAAGGAGTGCAGCAGATCAGTTACGGTTTCGATACCACGGTGTTTTCCGAGAACATCGCGTTTGATCTAAATATAGAACCATTTAGAAGCGGCACAAATAATGTCCTTGTTTCAGCCCTTGATTCACAAGGAAATCCACTTGATGACTTGAGTGGAATTAAGCTCAAGATTTCAAATCCGCAAAAGAATATCGCGCCTTTTGAAGTTCCATTAACCAAAATCGAATCTCAAGACGCAAAATACGAAGGCAAGCTGACCTTTGGCTTTTCAGGCAAATGGGATCTTGAGATCGAGGCGCAAAGAAGCCAGCATGTAAATGAGGGAGCAAATCTTGTTGTCTATGTCAAGCCGCACATTTCCGAGTTAAAGACTGACATCATAGAGTATGGTTTGCCAGAAAGTGCGGCGCCACTTTATCCTGCATATGATGGAGACAATACCATTTGGATCAGTGATTCGTCAAAGCCAAGACTGTGGAAGTTTTCAATCTCTGAGAAACAATTTACTTCCTACCAGTTTGAGGGGAAAACCACCGTTTTTCTCAAGTTAGATGGTGGAAAAGTCTGGTTTACGGACACGCCTGATAACAAGATAGGTTACTTTGATTCAGATACGGAGGAATTTCACCTCATCGCACTGCCAACAAAATCAATTCCAATTTCATTGGAAACCGATCTTGATGGAAATCTTTGGATCGCGCTAGTTGATCAACATGTATTGCTAAAATATGATCCACGAAGTGGCCAATTTGAGGAGCACAAAATCCCGACTAGCCAATCAGGCCCAGTAGGCCTTCTGAGAGATTCTAGTGGAAACATTTGGTTTGCAGAATCACAGAGTGGGAAAATCGGAGTAATCAACCCACAAAGTGGCAAAATAGACGAGTTCATGCCAGACATACCACTAAAGGAACCATTTGCACTCTACATTGACCGGGATGGAATCATTTGGATTTCGGAGCATGTTGGACTGAGCATAGTAGGCTTCAATTCATTTTTGCACACATTTGAATCAGTTCCAATCACTGATCCAAATTCTCTGCCATTTGGCCTTGCACAAGACAAATTTGAGAACATCTGGATTGCACAACATACATCAGACAAGCTTGGACTTTACGATCCGCACAAAGACGAGTTTACCGAAGTAGATATTCCGACCAAATCCACCTTCACACAGTTTCTTGTCTCCGATAATAATGGTGACATCTGGTTTGTTGAACAACGTGGGAACAAGCTTGGTAGCGTCATAATATCAGAAAATCCCTTACTAAGTGTGGCACAAGAGCCATCAGGCTTTGAACTCAGGTATTCAGAGCTTGTATCGCCATTTGTTTTAGCTGGCATAGTTGCCACCTCGCTGTTCTTTGTCAAGAGCGTTCGTGACAAGCGACGGCTTGATTCATTGATCGGTTGATTCCAGAACAGTTTGTTTTTTTCGAACGACGAGGCGGTATTATTCAACTTGATATAATTTTCCATATGCCAAACGGTGACGCATCTGAGCCAAAGAAAGGTGCAGGTTATTTTGCAAGGCGCCTAAAGGAAAACGGCAAAATCGAAGAGTCTTCTTCAAAGGAAGAACCAACAAAAGCCGAACAAGTTCAATCAGAAAAAACGCAGGAATCCACACAAGCAGGGCAGATATTTGAGGAGAGTACAAAATCAATTGCCTCAATGACAGACGACATGAGTGAGACAGCAAAGCTTGCCTCTGCAATGAAGGCGGGCCTTGAAAGAGTGACTAAAATTGCCAACATGCTGACATCAGATAATCCGTTATGTGATGAATCAGGTTGCAGCTATGATGGTGTAGCTTTTTCAGATCAGACACAAAATCAAAATCCTGCAAAATTGGAACCAAAAGCTACAGATGATTCGTACAATACATTGCAGCTATCAGCTGAGAATGAAGAAAAAATTGCGAACATCATAAATGAATATGCAAAAAGGAATCTGTCAGAAATAAAATCAGATGCGGATTCAATACGACAAGAGTTACAAGAATTCAAAAACAATATCAAGCAAAAAGAATCAGAGTTAACCGAATTCAGAGAGCAAGTAAGCCAAGCACGAACTCAGGTGGGCGAATCTTCTAACTTCGATACAGAAAACACATTGCTATCACAAATGACAAATCAAATTCCAAATGAAGGTGTGCAGCAACCATCAGAGTTCGATACAGCAACGTCAGTTGCTCAATCAGCAAACATTGATTCGATACAAGAAACTCAGGAGTTTGACAGATTTGCAACCATACAGCGTCAGATCAAGGAAGGTGAAAAAAAACTCCTAGAGTTACGCTGGAAGATAAAAAAGGCCGAAGTTGAACATGGGCAGGTAAATGTACAAAAGGACGAATTTGACAATCTTACAGCCGAGATACGGCAATTAGAGTCAAAAAAGAACCAATTGAAAGTAGAGATAAGGAGTTTGGAGAACCAAAACAAGTTGATGTTTTGCTGAAATTGGATCTAGCCAAACGTGCGGATCATACTTGGAATCATATACATCGTGTCCTTCTTCAGCAGATTCATCGTGTGTTGGGATTTTATCAGTTCTAATCCTTTTGTGCTTTCTACAAACATCACACCATCATATTCTCCAGAATTAATTAATTGATCCACAAACGGCTCAAACCCTCCTCCATTGTAAACGAAGAGATTTGCTTCCTTAAGATCTAAAATGTCGCCGGTGCTTGGTTCCCAGTCATGTGGCTCCACGCCAATTGGAATGAGACTTGAGACTTCGGCCTTGTCACCACCCACATTTTTGGAAAATTCGTATAACGGATAAAACGATGCAATTACTTTGAGTTTTGGAATGGCTGGTTCTTGTCCTACAGTCTGATCTGTGATATTAGGCCGGTCTGATGTATCAAATGGTGTGATTTGGACTAGTGCCAAGCCTACTGCGATTGCCGCGATGCCACCAATTATAGCCAAATTGGATCTTTTCACACAATCTCATGCGTAAGATTATTAATAAATCTATAAAATGTTAATAATTTTAATGGTTATCTTTATAACAAATTTAATAATAATGCATTCATGCCGATTGTCTCAATTTCATTAAGTGATGAATTGCTAACTGAGCTAGATAAGCTGCAAAAGGCAATGGGTTTTGCAGGTAGATCAGAAGTCATTAGGGCCGGAATACGCAATTATGTTTCAGAGGAAAAGCAAAAAGATGAGCTTTCAGGAAATTTGCATGCCATCCTACTTGTTGTGCACAACGACGAATTCGACCACATCATAGCAGGCATTAAACACAGTTTTGAAGATCTGATCATAACTCACCTACACAGCAAAATCCATGGCAAGAAGTGCGTAGAGTTGTTCATGCTAGATGGCGATGCTGAGAGAATTAGCTTGATTACGCGGAATTTTAAGATTAACAAGAAAATGGATAATGTGAAATTGGTAACATTATGAATCACAGGTTTGTGTTGCTGCTATTTTTAGTAGCTATGCTAATGATTCCAATGCAGTACGTCCATGGCCACGGCCTTGGTATCGACACAATAAAATCAATCAACATAGGAAGCAAAAAAATAACAATTACGATTCAAATCATTCCAACCGAATTTACTGAGAATGAAGAAAAGAAAATCATTATAACTGCATCTGACGCCGTGACAAATCTCAACATTAGTAATGTGACTTTTCTAGTTAGTCTGTACCATGAAGGAAATCTGATCTTTGATGATGCCTTTTTTGCCGACAATGGTTCAGTCATCATAGATGTTTATCCTACAAAAGATAATGAAGTAAAAATCACAGGAGAGAGAGACTCAAACCTTGACGCATGGCATTCCACTGAATCAAGTCCAACAAACCTAAGCGGTCCGATCTTTAACTCTGGAGGCCTGTACCATTTTGAAGTCGAATTAAAAACCATCGATGATCCAAAAAACGTTTTAGAGAGACAAGGACCTTTCGTTGCAGACGTAACTTTGACTACGCACCAACTCTATGATGAACAAGATAAAGACGGTGGCAAGGTTGAATTTGGCATCAAATCGTATTATGATAAGGTGTCAAGCTTTGACTATCACCCAGGCACAAATTCCGTAATATTTGAGATGCCATTTGACTGGGCAGAACAGAACATATCACATGTCCAAGTTGTGCATGAGGAGGTACATTTTCCAAAGGATTTTGGTGAGTTTTTTGCGCCAAGCTATATTGGCAAGCTAAATGGGATGGAACTATTCAAGTCATCGATAATAATAGACGATTATTCGGATGAGGATGAGCGAATTGTGCATTTTGTCCTTTCTCAGGATAACCTGAATTATCTTAAACAAGCGCAAAAGGCAGCAGGCATAGAAAATCCACAAAACATACGATTCACCTTGGAGCCAGACAGTAAGTTGGTTTTTCCGGTTATTGCCATGACAAAAGATGAGCAGATCCAAGTAGATCTTTCGTGGGATCCAGTGACCATCGAGCCAAACAAAAACACCAAGTTCATCTTCACCTTTCGTGACGCCAAAACAGGCGAATTGCTGCGCAACACAGTCTATGATTTTGTGATTTTACAGGGCGACAAGGAAATATACAAAAAATCTGCAAATGCGCAGATAGGCAGTGACTTTGCTGATTATGTTTTCTCCGAATCGCAGAAGGGTCAGACATTGATCAGGTTTGAGAATCTGCGTGGAACCGACCGTAGTACTGAATTTAGCATGTTTGTGGTTCCAGAGTTTGGCCAGATGGTTTTAGTTATGATGAGTGTTGCAATTACTGCATCCATCATAGTTGGAACTAGATTTAGAATTTAGTGCCTTTCGAGCAATTTCTTTGCATTAATCGGATCTAAAATGATCAACATTCTCATTTTCAGATCACTTGATGAGAAAAATTCCGCAGTGCAGGCAACCAGAGACTGCGTTTCAATTCCAATATCCATAGCAGGGAATTCTAACAACGATCTGAATGTGTCTACTGCAAATCCTGGTACGTCTGAAGAGGTTTTGCAGTCCCGCTCGTTTGACAGTGCGTTGAAAAACTGAGCCAAAACAGGCTTGCATTGTTGGAAGGCGAGGTGTCGTTTGTTAATTCAGAGATTCTTCTGGAAAAGATAAAGGAGTTGAACAACGCCCAAAATGGGAATCTGCTTGAGCTAAGCGCAAGCACATTCAAAACAATTACCCCCACCCTGATCTCGGAAAGATTGTCGCTTGCCGACATTTGCAAGGTGATGCTCAACTCCAGATACCCTTGCGTCATGACATCAGACCATGTGATAACTCCCTACGATATACTGGAGATCCTCTGCAGGGAGATCTGAAGTTGTCAAAGTCTCTGAACCATCTAAAGCACCACCTTGAGACAATGAAAAAAGAGATGGAGGAAACCACTACCGAAATTAAGCAGCTGGAAAACAAAAACGTCACAGAATGGCAAGCCCTTGACCTTGTGGAAGGAAAATCAATTGACGATCTAAAAAAACACGAAAGTGAGCTTGCAAGAGAGATTTCAAAAATTCAAAAAGAAATCAAAAAATCAAGATCAAAGGGTTTGCTAATAGCAGAGCTGTCCATTCTACCCGTAGTGTTTTTGTTGATTTTAGCATCAGGCATTGGAAACTCGTTTACAGATATTCAGCAAGATAAATCTCAAAATATTCTAAAAACCAGATACTTTACTGAAAACCTAAGAGGCGACACTGTAGACACGTGGAAGTCTTGGCGTTTGGTTGGAGCCACGCTTAACGTGAATATTCTAAAGTCGCCTCGAGTCACAGAGCATCAGCTTGATGTGATAAAAGATGCCATCGTGTCGGAGCGTGCAGTGGAGTTTGATGACTCTATTGTGCACAAGGGGCCAAAAGGTACCACATCAACATACTATGAAGGATGGACAGGAGCACTCAAGAGTGTACAGGACAAACAGATCAAGTACAACCTTCCAACCAATTTTAATTTCGTTGATAGCTCAGGCGGGGAAGGAGACATCATCATCACTCTCTCCAACATAAGAGACATGGACGGATATGCTGGATACACAAAGTCCATTGCTGAGGAAAACGAGATTCTTAAGTCGTTTATCACAATTTATGACATTTCGAATCTCACAGACGAGCAGCTTTCCACAATTCTAAGACACGAGTTTGGCCACGCGCTTGGTCTTGGCCATTCTACTGCGCCAGAAGATCTCATGGCGCCCACCATAGATATGACCATTCCGTACATTTCTGAGTGCAATGTAGATGCAATTGTTGATCTGTATAATGCAAATGAGGGCGCTCAGACAGTCTGCAAGAAATAATTCCTAAAGGCCGCCTTCGTTGAGTATCATTGCAAGCAGCGCGGCTCTTGTGAATTTTCCATATTCTGCCTGCTTGAAGTATTTTGCCTGCTTTGTATCATCCACGTCTGTTGAGATCTCGTCTATTCTTGGCAATGGGTGGAGTATGATGGAGCTATCCTTCATCTTTCCAACTACATCGAGGCCAATTATGTAGCTGCCTCGCACCTTTTGGTATTCCTCTTCGTCTGGGAATCTTTCTTTTTGTATTCTCGTGACATATGCTACGTCCAGCTCGTCGATAAATTCGTCAAGGTTTGTCGATTCCTTTAGTGAAAGCTTTTTTTGGATTTCGTAGATCGAATCGCTTCTGATTTTCAGAGACTCTGGAGATATGAGTCGTATGTCTACGTCATAGTTTGAGAGTGCATACAAAAGCGAGTAGACCGTCCTGCCGTATTTCAGGTCGCCAATTATGCCAATTTTAAGACCGTCTATTTTGCCTTTTTCCTTTTTGATGGTATAGAGATCCTGTATTGCCTGCGTTGGGTGCTCCTCTGTTCCACTTCCTGCATTCAACACTGGTTTTTCAGAGATCTCCGATGCAAATCTGCTTGAGCCATCAAGGGAGTGTCGCAGTGCAAGTACGTCTGAATATATCGACATCATCCTGACCGTGTCTGCAAGGCTTTCACCCTTTTTTGTAGAAGATGACGACACATCAGCTATTCCAAACGAGGTTCCGCCAATAAGCGCCATTGCGGCCTGAAAGCTCAGTCTTGTTCTGGTGCTTGGCTCAAAGAACAGGTATCCAAGTGTGTTTCCCCTCCCCAGTTCCCGCCTTTCGCTGGGATCCATTTTGATTATCTTGTCTGTTGCAGAGAAGATCTTTTCAAATTTGGCCTTGTCAAAGTCGCGCACAGATATGATATCTTTTTGATAAAAGTCGTTCATTACTTTCAATGATATATACTGGTTAGTATACAAAGTATTCTGATGCAGGAATCAAACCTGATTGTTAGGAGAATAAAGGACGGCACTGTAATTGACCACATCGAGGGCGGCAGAGGCCTCAAGGTCCTAGAAGCTCTCGGAATCGACGGAAAGGACGGCAACGTAATCACGATAGCACTCAACGTGCCAAGCGGAAAATACAGCAAAAAAGACATCATAAAAGTGGAAAACAGGTATCTTCAGGATTATGATACCAACAAGCTTGCAATAATTTCGCCTACTGCCACTGTCAACATAATCAAGGACTACAAACTGACTGAAAAGCGTCGTGTGTCTTTGCCAAACAAAATAGAAAAGATATTTCGCTGCTCAAATCCAGACTGCATAACAAACAGCAAAGAGGACATTGACTCGACCATGGACGTAATCGACAAGACAGGTCGTGTCCTGCGTTGCAAGTACTGCACCAGAATCCTTGACGTGAATCAGCTCAGATATTATTAGATTAAAACAAGGATCTTGGAACCTATTGTCCCAAGATGATGAACATCATGACGATGCCGTAGATTGCGATTGACTCGACCATGCCGATGAAGATGAATACCTTGGATTGCAAGGCCGGATTTTCGCTGATTATGGCAAGACCTGCAGAGCCCACATAGCCAAGTCCGATTCCTGCACCGCCTGCTGCAAGACCGAATGCCAAGCCAGCACCCACCAGTTTCATTGAATCAGAACTGGTTGCTGCTTCGCCTTCTGCTGCAAATGCAAGACCCGACGCTGCTGATAGTGATATCACTGTAGTCAAAAGCAATAGTGTCAAAGGTTTCATTTTCAATTGTGCTCCAAAATTTCCATTATTTAAATCATGGTATAGTTTTTTGGATTTTGTCCAGTGTTTTGGTTTTGAATGTTTTTAGATCCGACTTGATCGTGTTTACTTGAGATTCGTGTTCAGACTCGATCGATCTGTTTGCCTCATCGAGTAATTTTTTGATGTCTGTTTTTGCCATTACTTCTTCTTCTCCATGACTGCCTTCACTTTTTTTAATCTTGCAAATTCTTCTCGTTCTCGCTCTTCAAGTGTCGCCAGGATGAACTTGATGCGCAATCGGTATTGCGGTATGATGACGTTTTCAAGGGCGTTGAGCAGTTTTTGTGTCTTCTCAAGTGCCTTTGCCAAAGCAAAGATAGAGTTCTCGTACTCGGCTGCCTTGCAGATTTTCGGCAAGAGCACCTTGATCTGCTTTGCTGCCCTGTCAATTGAAGAGTTTGTGTCCGCAAACCCATAGGGCATTGATTTTGTGTCCTTTTCTGTGACGTTCAGAGATGGGATGGATACATCTACGACCCGTTTTACTTTGGTGTCCACCTCCATTACTGCTGGTGTGGTCTGGGCAACAGAGTCAACTGTGGATGTCCCAAGGGACAGATACGCGTCGTTTACTGACTTGAAGACATCCTGGAGCGGCTCCCAGATTCCGCCTCTTGCCTTGTTTGCCTCCGTAATCATCTCTTCGATGTTTTTTAGCAAGACCTTTCGTTTGTCGTCAAGAATCTTTTGTACCATCGAGGCTACTTGGCTTGAACGTTTGTATTTGAGCAGCTCGATTTTTGTTGCTGCAACGTTTTGGCCAAAAGACATCTGGCTATCGTTCCTTGTAGTATTGATCGACGAACTTGTCTTTGACTTTGGTTATTTCGTTTTTTGGTAAAAGTGAGACTACGTTCCACTGGAGTGAAAGCGTTTCTTCAATTACTCTGTTTTCATCAATTCCTTGAGTCAGGAATTCCTTTTCAAAAGAATCGCCCACATCAAGGTACTTGAGGTCGACTCCTGTGAGGCCCGCCTTGCCTACAATTCCTGCCAGTGCGCGGACTTCTTGCGCCCTGGAATAAGCATCATAGTTTTGATTGGAGATTTCCTGGTGATCTGCTCTTGTTCTTCCCTCCCCTATTCCGTCCTTCATGATTCTGGAGAGGCTCATCAGAATGTTTACCGGCGGATACACGCCCTGTCTGAACAAGTCACGTCCAAGGACTATTTGGCCCTCTGTGATGTATCCGGTCAGGTCGGGAATTGGGTGAGTGATATCGTCTGATGGCATTGTCAGAATTGGCATCTGAGTTACGCTTCCTTTTTTGTCGCGCAGTCTTCCTGCTCGCTCGTAGATTGTGCTCAGGTCAGTGTAGAGGTATCCAGGGTATCCCTTTCGTCCGGGCACTTCTTCCCTTGCTGCGCTGATCTCTCTGAGTGCTTCGGCATAGTTTGTCATGTCTGTGAGAATTACCAGCACGTGCATGCCAAGGTCATACGCCAGATATTCAGCTACTGTGAGTGCGACTCGAGGTGTGATGATTCTCTCGATTGCCGGATCGTCTGCAAGATTCAAAAACAAGACACTTCGTTTGAGTGCCCCTGATTCCTCGAGGCTCCTTCTGAAATATTCTGCCTCGGAGTACTGCACCCCGATTGCTGCAAAGACTACTGCAAACTCGTCTGATGTACCGACTACTGCTGCCTGTCTTGCGATTTGTGCTGCAAGAATGTTGTGCGACATTCCAGAGCCTGAAAATATTGGAAGTTTTTGGCCCCTGACCAGTGTCAGCATGCCGTCAATTACTGATACGCCGGTTTGGATAAAGTCTCTTGGGTACTCTCTTTGCTCTGGATTCATTGGTGCGCCGTTGATGTCAAGGAATTTTTCAGCGATTGGATCTGGTAGGCCGTCGATTGGTCTGCCAAGGCCGTCAAAGACCCTGCCGAGAACCTGTTCTGATACCGGCATCTCCATGACCTTGCCTACAAACTTGGCGCTTGTGCCAGAAACTGAGAGGCCGGTTGTTCCCTCAAAGACCTGAACGATTGCCTTGTTGCCTCCTACTTCGAGTACCTTTCCGAGTCTTTTTTGTCCGTCGGTTGTTTGGATTTCCACTAGCTCATCAAACGCAACGCTTTCTACGCCGTCAACTATTACTAGTGGCCCTTTGATCTCTGCAATCTTGCTGTATTGTACTCCACCTTGTGTGCTCAAGCTGTAACTTTCACTCCGCTAATTTTTTTGAATTCGTCGTTGATTGTGGTTGCTATTTGATCCAATTTTGCAAGTTGGGTTTCTGGGACTTCCATTCTTGCTTTGAGAAGTGTTGCAATTACTGGCATTGCTCTAATATCTGCAAGCGACGCGCCATCCTTTAGTGCTGCTTGGCCCTTCTTGTAAAAGTCAACAAGAAGTGTCAACAGCTTGAATTGTTTTTGCGGGCTACAGTAGGTGTCCACCTCATCAAAAGAGTTTTGTTGCAGGATTCCGATTTTGACCATTCTTGCCACTTCTAAGATTAGTTTTTCTTCGTCTGGAAGCGCTTCTGGCCCGAGCAGTCTGACAATCTCTTTTAGTGTGTCTTCTCTTTGCAAGATTCCATACGCTTCGCGTCTTAGCTCAAACCATTCCTTTGAGACGTTTTCGCCCCACCACTTTGCAATGTCTGAGAGGTAACCGGAATAGCTGTTCATCCAGTTAATTGATGGATAGTGTCTAGAGTACGCTAGCTTGGCATCCAGTGCCCAGAAGGTTTTGATGAATCTCATTGTGTGGGTTGTGACTGGTTCTGTAAAGTCTCCGCCAGATGGGGATACCGCACCGACTAGGGTGACAGAGCCGTCACGTCCTGGGCTTCCTTGGGCTTTTACGCGACCTGCTCTTTCATAAAATTCTGCTAATCGTGATGCAAGGTATGATGGATATCCTTCCTCTGCTGGCATCTCTTCGAGTCTTCCGCTCATCTCTCTGAGTGCCTCTGCCCATCTGCTTGTCGAGTCAGCTACTAGTACCACATCTTTGCCCATGTCTCTGTAGTATTCTGCAATTGTCACACCAGTGTAGATGCTTGCCTCCCTTGCAGCTACTGGCATGTTGCTTGTGTTTGCGACAAGGACAGTTCTGTCCATGAGCGGCTTGCCGGTACGCGGGTCTTTGAGGTGCGGGAATTCAACGAGGACTTCGGTCATTTCGTTTCCTCTCTCACCGCATCCGATGTATACTACAACTTGAGAATCTGCCCATTTTGCAATTTGGTGAAGTGTGACTGTCTTTCCTGTTCCAAATGCGCCTGGAATTGAGCCAGTACCGCCCTTTGCAATTGGAAAGAATGTATCAATTACGCGCTGGCCGGTGAGTAGTGGGACTGTTGGATCGTATCTGCTCTTGTATGGCCTTGGCTTTCTTACAGGCCAGTAATGATACATCTTGATTGGTGTCTTGCTCTCAGAGGTCGTGGCAAGCTCCGTTTCAAGATCATAGTCGCCCTCATTAACAATTTTTGTGATTTTTCCCCCAGGATGATCCGGTGGAACCATGATGCTGTGATCGATAAGGTCTGTTTCTTGCACCGTTCCAATTATACTGCCAGGCTCCACTGTGTCGCCTGTTTTGACCATCGGCTTGAACTTGTATTTTTTTGTCATGTCAACTGGAGACGTGGTGATTCCGCGTCCGATGAAAGAGCCTGACTTTTGCGCCAAGTCCTTTAGAGGCCTTTGAATTCCATCATAGATTTGCCCGATGATGCCTGGGCCCAGCAGGACACTCAGTGGATTTCCGGTTCCAACTACTGGTTCACCTGGCTTGAGGCCGCTTGTAGATTCGTAAACTTGGATAAACGCGACATCACCTGTAAGACGGATGACTTCGCCAATTAGTTTTGCATCGCCGACAGAGACTGTTTCATACATTTTTGCATCGGACATGCCGTCGGCCCTTACTGCTGGACCGCTAACCCAAACAATTCTTCCTTTTGCTACCATGTCTACCTTCCGAATTTTGATGCAATATCTTTCCTTATTAAAGGCTTCAGGCGTTCAAGTCTTGCATCGATTGTATTATCAAATTTCATGGTACCGTCTTTTGACTGAACTCTGATTCCTCCAAGACAGTCGATCAAATCTGATGACAGCTCTGCACCCTTCAATTTTGAAAGCAGAGATTCGACAACCGGCTTGTCCTTTGAGTTGGTTTGAATGACAACGTTGGATGTGCCTATGGCATCAATTGACTCTTGTAGCATTGAAGAGACTAGTTTGGCGTAATCCTTGTTTCGATCGGCGTCTTGGATTTTCTTTATTGCCTTTGCAAATACTTTTTCGATTGATTCTTCGACTAGGAGGAGCTGTTTGTTTCTTGATTCAAGATCGGCGTTGCCAACGATTTGCTTTTCCAGCTTTTCTGCCTCCTTTTTGCCTTCGGATATGATTTTGGCGTATTCCTGCTCAAGTGACGAGTTGGAGCCAGACAGTGTAGATTGGGATGCCTTGAAGGCCTCATCTAGGCTAGCTAGGATCTGCTGTTCTGTATTTTGGAGAATTTTTTCTACTGTTCGTTCGAATGCAGAATCGACGCCCATTATTGTGGCTCCAATTCTCAATGAATTTTAACGTTTGGAAAGATTTTAAAATCGTCCGTCAAACCGTAAATTGACTTGGTAGTAGCTGATCTAAAGCTTGGAAGCATTATTTTGCCTAGATCAGAGTCGCCGCAAGCAGTTTCACGTCTTGCAGAGTTTGAGTGGTTTCACAAAATAGAGACTGAAAACGACGTAGTGACACCGGAAATAGACGATCTTCTTTTGCGTGCTCAAAAATCATACCAGGCAGTCGACGATGTCATAAAGGGCCTGCAGATACCTCTGCAGGTTGGAATCATGGAGATTCTCTTCAAGGGAACCATGATCAAAAAGAAACAGTATGAGCTTGATGAAGTTGAGACGATGGTCTCAGACTTGGAGAAAAAGGCCTCAAGCATCATTGACAATCCAGCTAAACTGCTAGAGGACGAGGCTACAACGAAGAGATCTATTGACGAATACTCTACACTAAAGGAAACACTTGATGTGGTAAAGAAGCTCAACGTCGACATTGGCGGATTTGGATTTATGAAATATTTTTACACGAACCTATTTGTCACAGAGTCATCCAAGTTTGACGAGATAACTCGCTCTTTGGAAGGTGTCGCAATTTACAGGTATGATCTTGAAAGTAAAGACAAGGTAGCGTTAATTGTAGTTGCCCTGACAAGTGATTCAGACAAGGTTCTCAAGGTCTTTCGCGCCTTTAACTCAAATCCGTTTGTCATCCCCCAGGGCCTGCCGCAGGTGCCTGCACAGGCATACTCTGTAATCGAGACAAAGCTTGCAGAGCTGACAAAAAAACACGGGGGACTCGAAAAAGAGATTGCCAAAACAAAGCAAGCTGTCCGCCGAGACATTTTGGCGTTGCACGAGACGGCTTTTGTTGCAAAAGAAGTTCTTGAGACGCTCCGCAAACCAGGAGGAACAAAAAGATTTGCAGTCATACAGGGATACATCCCAAAGAGCATGGATGCAAAATTCAAAGAAGTCACAAAACAGTGGATGTCAATCACAGAAGACATTACAGACCCCAAACTAGTCCAGAACAAGCCCATGCTCTTTGAGAACAAGAAATTTGTCAGGACCTTTGAGGTAATTACCCAGAGTCAGGGAATCCCAAGGCGCGGGGAGGCAGACCCAACGCCCATGATTGCCTTGATGTGGCCTATTTTCTACGGAATAATGTTTGCTGACTTGGGGCACGGTCTTTTGCTTATGGGCTTTGGGTTGTTGTTCAAATTCAAAGGACAGGGGAACCTCTCAAGGTGGGGAATGCTGATTGCGATTTCTGGCGCGTCTGCAGCAATTGCAGGTGTTGGCGCAGGAGAGATGTTTGGATTCCACATAGACCACTTTGCACCATTTGAAGCAATACTTGAAGGGCCACTCAAGCCGGTTTCGTGGCTTGTTGGGATAATCACCGTGGCAGAGCTTACCTTTGATCAGGTGATTACGATTTTGAAAGTCTCGATATTCTTGGGCGTCATTCACCTTGTCTGGGCATTCCTGCTCAGAATCAAGAGACTAAAACAAGAAGGGCACAAGCAGGCGATGCTCTTTGAGGCAATTCCAAATCTTACCCTGTATGGTGGGATCGTTGTTGTAATGATGTGTGCAATCGGTTCCAGCTATGATGTGATGAACATGTACTCTCGAGTCCACACAGAAGCAGTTCCATGGGTTACGGTCTTCTTGGGTGACTGGGCACAAGTCTGGATAATTACAAGAATTTCAATCATGATTGTGATAGGCTCTATGGCAGTAATGATGGTTGGAGGAATCCAGCATATAAAACACCACCCAGAGGAAGGCGGTAGCGTTGCAAATGTCGTAATGGAAGTCTTTCTTGGAAAAACAGTAGAGTGTCTCTCGCACACAATCAGCTATGCACGACTTGGGATCATGCTGCTTGTACACGCTGCATTGTTGCTTACGGTAAACAACTCGTTTGTATCACTTGGAGGAACATCGTCGCCTGCAGGTATGGGAATGCTCATTGGTGGAAACATTGGAATAATGATGATCGAGGGACTGATTGTATACATACAGGCCCTCAGGCTTCACCTCTACGAGTTCTTTACCAAGTGGTATGACGGTGGTGCACAACCATTCAAACAGGTTGTTCCAGAATTGCTGTACAACCAGATAGCCTGGAAGAGAAAGTAGCTCACTCCACACCAAGTTCTGTTCTGTTTGACCACTCGCCCCAGGAGCCCAGATACACTTTGACGTTTGTAAATCCGAGTTTTTTTAGGGCCAAAAACGAGTTTGCGGCCCTGTATGCCCCCTGGCAGTAAGTTACGATCTCTGCATCTTTTGGAATTTTGTAAAGCTCGGAAAGTGATTTTGTGTCTTTGAGCGTTCCGTCTTCTGAGATGTTTAGATTGAAATCAATGTTAATTGCGTTTGGGATGTGGCCACGTCGTGCACCCCGAATCACGGTTCCATCAAATTCTTCCTTTGATCTAGCATCGATCAACTTCAGCTTGTCAAGCCTTTTGTTGATGTATTCATAATCTGCAACAATTTTGGGATTTATCACGCCATCAAACTTTGCCGGCTTGAATCCGTTTGTCCTTGTCTCAAGCTGCTGGCCATCTGCTTGCCATTTTTTTAGGCCGCCATCAAGCATCCATACGTTGTGGTGCGAGAAATACGAGAGCAACCAGACTCCACGCGCCGCAAGCATTCCAGACACATCATCATAGAACACCACTTTTTTTTGAAGTGTGATTCCAGCAAACGAGAGGATTTTTCTGCTTTGATCGTTGAAGATCTCCATGCCCTGCTTTGATGTATCAAACCAGTGATATGCAAAAAGATCCAGATTAACGGCTCCGGGAATGTGCCCTTGTGAGTATTCCTTGTAGGATCTTGCATCAATCAGCACGAGTTCTGGATTGCCAAGTTCCTTTGCAAGATCTACAGTCGTGATTAGCACGTCTCAAGTTAACTCAATTCACATTAATTCATTTTGTAAAAAACAAAAAGTAAAGGGGGTAGTTTTTCCCTATTCGTTTACGTATGCTCTTTCGCCGTGTTGGGCCAAATCGAGTCCAATCTCTTCTTCTTTTGGAGTGACTCTGATTCCACCTGGCCAGACTGCGTCCATTACTTTGAGTATGACTATAGTCACACCAAACGCATATCCAACCGATATGAGTGCGCCCATTACATTGATAGCTTGTTGCTCATAGCCTTCTGGTGTTCCAGTCCATGCGCCGATTCCGAAACCTGTATCCCAGATGTGTGGGCTTGCAAGCGTTCCGGTGAGAGTTGCGCCTGTGAAACCTCCCATTCCGTGTACTCCCCAAACGTCGAGTGCATCGTCCCATTTGCGAGAGTTCTTGAATGCAACGCATCCGTAGCAGACCGTACCTGCTGCGATACCAATGATTATTGATGCCATTGGTCCGACAAAACCGGATGCTGGAGTGATTGCGACCAGTCCAGCTACTGCACCAGAGGCAGCTCCTACGATGCTTGGCTTGCCCGTGTGGGCCCATGCCATTAGCATCCATGTGAGTGATGCCATGCCTGTTGCGGTATTTGTTACAACCCATGCCGATGTTGCGACTCCGTCTGCTGCAAGCTCAGAACCTGCGTTGAATCCGAACCAACCAAACCAGAGCATGCTTGTACCCAAGACGACTAGTGGAATGTTGTGTGGTTCCATTGGAACCTTGCCATATCCAAGTCTTCTTCCTAGGACTAGCGCTCCAGCCAAAGCTGAGAATCCAGATGATATGTGAACTACAGTACCACCTGCAAAGTCAAGTGCTGCTGCTGGCGCCAAGTCAGGATTGATGTCTAGTTTTCCTGCAAAGATGAATCCTCCGCCCCAGACCCAATGTGCGATTGGATCATAGACAAAGGTCGCCCACAGGAGAATAAAGATCACGAATGCGCTGAACTTGATTCTGTCAATGAGTCCGCCTATGATTAGTGCTGGTGTGATGATTGCGAAGGTTGCTTGGAACATTGCAAATAGTTGATGCGGAATTGTTCCAGGCCATATCGCGCTACATTTTACATCAGAGCTTACAACATATGGCGATCTCAGAGTATAGTAAACTTGGTCTGTACACGCGCTAGGTGTTCCAAGCGGTGCATAATGAGATACTTGGTTAAAACCTACATAGGTTAGTGCACCCATGTACAAGTTTGCATCTGAATCTACTGGTCCAAATGCTAAGGAGTATCCCCACAGAACCCATTGTACTGAGATTAGACCCATTACAATGAGCGTCATGCCAATGACGTTTACCATGTTCTTTGATCTTGCCAAGCCACCGTAGAAGAAGGCCACACCTGGAGTCATGAACAACACCAATGATGTTGCAGTCAATATCCATGCAGTGTCACCGTTATCTATCATGCATGGTGCATATGTGCCAGAGCCTGGTTCTGTTTCATACCAGCACTCATTTGGGTTACCGGTATCGATTCCGGTGCCACTTTGTACATAGCCTCCCATGCCATCGGTTACTTGTTGTGCATAAGCGGTAGACAGTACGCCTGTCGCTGTTGCGGCAACTGCTATCACAAGTAATAGAGCATACTTGTGATTCCTGTTCTTCATTGCAGGTTTGAAAAGTTAAAAATTATTTAAGGATAGGGAAGTTTCGAACATGAAAAATGTAAATTGTTAAATAGATTGATCCTAAGATAATAACATAAAATCAAAGAATTATGTTATAAGTGGGGTAGGCTTGGATACAAGACTTGGTATCTTTTCTACATTTAAGACAAAGGAGGATCTGACAGGTGAAGCGCTCAGACAAAGAGCCATAATCATCAGTCTTGCGACTCAAAACAATCCTACACAAAGAACACGTACCTCTATTGCGCAGAAAATTGCGCAGGAAAGCGGAACGGTTTGGAAGAACATCTATTCCGGAATATTTCGCGATCTGGACGAGATTCTAATTCCGCTTGGGCTAGTGGAGGAATCAGGGAGACTCCCACTAAAGCGCGGCCCAAAGGCACTTCAAGAAAAAGGAATTCCGTACTATCAGCTTACAAACAAAGGCCTCCTAGCTGCGGTAGCACTCGACGAGATTATTGGAAGAGAGGAGATCCTGAGTAGATTTTTTGCACAGTATGCAGATGTTGACAAAGAATTTCAAGATCAGATCGAGACTCTAGTAAAATTTGCCTCGCGCTTTGTGTACTCACTTTTTAAAAGCTACGTCAAGGCGTACTGTGATGGCAGAATCACTGATCTTTTACCTCTCGACAAGGCCCGATTCATGCAGGTCTCAGACGAGACGATTCTAATTCAAAAGGAGTTTCTTGAGAGCTTTGTCGTCATGCCAAAGGCGGAAAAGGAAAAGGTGCTGGATTTCCTCAAAAGCATCAACTAAGCGACAAACAGTTTTTGCAAAATGCTCCAAACATTAAAATCCACTTTTGGTGGGCCGTAGATTAATGAGTTCTGGTGGACCGCAGAGGGTCTTTGCATCAGTAAAATCGTATAGCCAAAGGGGCAAGCTGCTCTCAAAGGCACAACTTCAGACCTTGGCCGAGTCACGGGATCTGGACGAGTTGATAACAAGAATAAAGGATACAAAATATGGCAACGCAGTATCCAAGCTGGTCAAGCCTTTTAATGCCGCAAAAATCGAGTCTGCCCTCCGAGGCGAGCTTGCAGACATCCATTACTCCATTTCCAAGACTGCAGGGCATGCAGATATCTTGGATGCGTATTACCTGAAATTCATAATTTCCAATCTAAAACAGATCCTAAAGGGAAAGGCGCTTGGGAAATCACAAGAGGAGATAGAGCAGCACCTCAACTTGCATGCGGAGGAGCTCATAGGCCAAAGAGACATAATAGTAAAGGCGCTGGTATCAAAGGATCTTGAAGAGGTGGTTTCAAGCCTTGGCTCCATTGGGTTTGGCGAAGAGATGGCAAAGGCAGTATCGCTGTACAACGACAGAAAGGATCCCCAGGTATTTGATGTATTCTTGGACAAGATTTTGTATCAGCAGCTTGGCAGTGCTGTGCGCAACTCAAGAGACATTGAACTAATTCGATTTGTAGGAATGGATATCGACTTTTACAACATACTTTCCATATTGAGGGGCAAGTTCTGGGATCTGAACGAAGAGCAGATCCAGAGTCTCATTGTAACCCACACCCCCAGCATACCAAGGGATTTGCTTGGCAAGCTGATCTCCTCTGATTCTGTGAGGGGGGTCTTTGATGAGCTTGCAACGACACGATACCGGGATCTTGTACCGCAGACAGAAGACGACTTGGAGGCAGTATCGCAGTTTGAGCATTCCTTTGAGATGGCAATCTACAGGGCCGCAAACAAGTCATTTTCGAGAATGTTCAGCTTTTCAACAATAGTTGGAATCGCCAAGCTTACCGCGTACGAGGTAAGGAATATTGCGGCGATTGCGTTTGCAGTAGAGCAAAAGATTTCCCCGCAGACTACAATGTCGCGGCTCATAGTTGAACAGGAAGCATAATCTCCAATTATATAGGGAAAAATGGTCGAGAGGCCAACAATGATAAAGATTTACAGAAAGAGGGCCGGAATCACAACCGAGATCCTGGTAAACACTATCTGGGTTAGCACATTTTTGGCCCTCATCCTGACGCTTCCTGCGCTAGGGGTATTTTTTGGAATTTACTTTGCCACATCGAATATTTTAGCTGCTGCGGCGATTGGCTTTGGTCTGCACTTTGTCACGTTGGCATTCTCGGATAGGATTTCAAAGTTACTGACGAGACTGTTGAGCTAGGTGAATTGTCATGATGGGCGATAGAGACTATAGAAAGATCATCACCGGCGCCATCGACGCACTTGCAAGGGAGACAGAGTACAAGGTTGGTAATCCTTCGGACAACAAATCAATTTTCTTGCACGAAGTCGTTCGATGCATGAGAAGGTCATATTTTGACAGATTCGACAAAATAGAGCAGGAAAACAATAGCTTCGGCGAGCTGTTGGGCGGCCTTGTAAGAAAGCTGCCTTATGGATCCAAGATGGGCGACTTTGCTATAGAGGACATCAAGCTTAACGGCCAAGCAGATATGATAGTAGATGACATCATAATCATTTTCAGAAAGGCATCAGGCTCGCCTGAAATTCCTAATGCCTCAGATGTTTTGTACCTGAATGCCTGCCTTTGGATTTTTAACAAAACAGAGGGAGTAATTGTATATCTCACAAACAACGAAAAGGAATCCTCGTTTATGGTAATGAGGAACAAAAAGATGTTTGAGGAGACGATTAGGCGCGTGCGCGTGTTTTCCAATCTGATTAGCGAGAAAAAGATCCCGATTTTGGAGCCGTCCCCAGAGTGCTCAGAATGTCAGTATTATGAGCGATGTTACATCAAAAGGCAGGAAGGAAAACAGTTCACACTTTCAGAGCTGTTCTCCAACAAAAAGCATTAGCTGTCAGATCTAAAAAGAAGTAAAAAAGATCTGGTGATCTTATTCTAGTGGTTCTCGGTGTCCTTTGCCGCGTAGTGCAAAACACACTACTGCCAGTACAATAGCCACACCAATTGCTGAGCCATAGGCTGCTAATCCTGCTTCTGCCATTTGCTTGCAATCAGCCCTCAGATCTTATATAATTTTTCCAAAATTTTTTCCATATAGGCAAATTATCATAATTTTGGTATTTTATGATACTGTGAGCCCTTGTTTGAGCTCAGAGAATGCAGAGTCAAGATCCTCAAGCTCGTCATTGAACAGGTCCACCATTTCCTTGAGCAGTAGTTTTTGTTGTTGGGCCTCCCTGCTTTCGGCCTTGATTCGCTGGGTTATCTTTTCAAGCTTGGGGATTTTTTCGTTGAGCTGTCCTGTGAGATCAAGCAGAAACGACTCGTAGTGCTTGAGTTCGCTTGCAATTGACGAGTCGGATTTTTTCAGATTGTCTGCATCGCTGCCATCGACAAACTCGCTCAGCCTGCCTCTCAAGACGCGGAGCTTTGTTTCAGTTTCAGAGAGTTTCTCAAGATTGCTGCCAAGTAGGACTGACTTTGAGTCTTGGCCAAGCTCCATCCTTCCAAGCTCGTCGCTTATGTAGTTTGTCATTTTTTTGACAAGCTGGCCCTGCTTGTGGGCTTCTTGCTGCTGGTCGGATACCTCGCTTTTTAGCTTCTGCAAAACGGTGATTTCCGAGTTTAGCGTCTTGACTAGATTGGACAGGTATTCTGTTGCGTGAATCAGGTTGTCAATCGAATATGCACTAAACATTGTAGAATTTGGCTCAAAATGAGACCTAAAGCTGTGTTTGTTTGTAATAAACGATCTAAGTCGTAAACTCAAATGGGATGATGTTTTCCTGGCCGCTCGTCATGGAGCTTAGGTTGAAGGAGACCTCTCCTTTGATCGTCCATTGTATGTCATTATTTGATAATGCCGACCAGAATTCCGGCGAATTTCCTGTGTTTCTGATTTTTATGGTGTCACCAATGACTTGTGGATTGTTGCTGAGAATTGTAAAATAGTTTGAGCTGTCTACTGCGCCTTCTGGCCGCTCGCCGATTTGGCCGATTATGACGCGCTGATCTTCGTAGTATAGTTCGTATTTTATTATCTGCAGGATGACTGACTTGAAGTTTGGATTGGTTATTTTAAAGTCGATTTCCATGGTTGCCTCCTCCTCGGTTACGGAAATAACGGAAAGACTGTCCAGCTCGACTTGGATTGGGATGACCTGGATTGGAGAGGGCGACATCTTTCCTAGGCCCCCTGGTGTGATATCATTGATTACTTGTGAGCCGGATAGTGCGACAAACCCGATGACGCCTGCAAGGCCTGCAGCAATTAGTGCAAGCAGGATTTTGGAGTTCAATGGATGGTTTTTGAGTTTTCTGTGTCATAAATGTTGAGGGTGAAAAGCTTTTAGTGATATTTTGGGAATGGTAATCAAATGCAGTATTTTCAGGCAGTAAGAATTGGGAAAGAAAGGGCTGCCAAGGCTCAGATGATACTTTTCAAACTTGGCGGTTTTGGAATACTTACTCTGACTACGAAAAAAAAGGATGGCCAGTTCCTACCTGTGGGCGAGGAGGATCTGGTTGCAATTATCCACACCACAGATGGATACGTCACGATTTTGGTTGATTTGGAAGGGTACACCAAGGCCCAGTCAAAGCCACTGCAAAAAGAAGCGGCGCTAGATATTTTCAACAAGGCAATCGAGTCTGGAATCAAAGAGTATTCCGGAGACAGAGTTGAGATTTGGACCGAATCGTATCCTACCGTGCAAAAAGATCTGAAAAGCTAAAGTATGATTTCTGTCCCTACTGGTTGGCCCTTGATTGCCTTGTCGATGACATCAATGTCTGCCTTGATTACGCGCGTTTTGATTTGAGAGCGCTCAATTACTTTGAGTGCCACTATATCCATGAGATCGTAGCCTCCAGCGACAGAGTCTTCGTGTACAAGGAGGTTTCGCAGATTTCTAAGTTCGATTCGCTTGAATTTTTTTGCTTTTGGGTTCTTGTTTGGATCTGAGTCATATATGCCGTCGACGTCCGTTGCGTTGAGGAATTCTGTGGCATGCACCTTTTCGGCAATCAGGGCAGCAGTGCCATTTGTGCTCTGGCCTGGATGCAGGCCTCCTGTGACTACAATTAAGCCGCTGTCTACTGCATGCTTTACCTCAGTCAGAGTTGTGGGTGGGTGTGGGTATGCCTTGCCCTTTAATGCGTAAATTAGGAGTCTTGCGTTCAGTCTTGAGACCTCGATGCCAAGCTCGTCAAGTGTGGATTCATCTGCCCCCGAGGATCTGGCATGAGATATGTAGTGTCTTGCGATTTTGCCGCCGCCTGCAATTATTATGGGCTGGCAGACTTTGCTTGTCTTGACCAAAAATGTTGCATAGTCTTTGAGCAGTTTTGTGTTGTCCATGCCAAAAATTCTTCCAGACAGCTTGATGACGATCCTTTTTTTCATTTTTGGACACCAAGAATCGATTTTGCTGCAATTTCAACTTTTTTTCTGTGCTGTTGGGCAGTGTAGATTCTCAAAATGTTCATTGATTCTGACATGGATGAGACTACAGGAATCTTTGAGAAGGGGATTTCCTTTGCAGAACGCGAATCCCTGGAGATCAGGATTATGGATCTGGTTTTTTCCTTTGAAGGTGTCAGAGGAAGGGAGGACGTGGTAGATGTGTCCACAAAAATCTCGCTTCTGTCCACTTTGGATTTTCTTGCGATCTTGTCTCGGATTTGATCTTGCAGCTTTTGCGGATGGGTCATGATTTTCTCAAAGACGCACTTGAGTAGTCTGCGGTTTTGATAGTCCTCTGCGAATTTTTTTGCTCGCCTAAGCTCTTTTGTCGACTCTGATAGTCCGAGTATTCGCGAAACTACAAACTCGTCTGTCATTTTGACATAATCGTCTAGGTTAAGCGAGGTAAATCCGCATTCGTCGTCAGCCAGTCTGATTGACTCTAGCATCATCACTTCTGCTGAGCGAACCGTTTTGTGGAAATATACTGCCTTGAACATCTGATATCTTGATAGTATCATGGATTCAAACGAATAGAGGGCCGATCTGTCAAGGGCGAGTTTGCTCTTGTAGACATCAAGGGAGCGGATTATTCTTTGCTGATCAATTTTTGCATGCTCGGCCCCAGTAAAGTAAGCGTCTCGTTGCAGATAGTCCATCATGTCTGCAGAAAGCGAGCCTGAGATGATTTCGTTGACAAAACGGTATTTGGAGTCACCGAATGCGAGTTTTGTTATGAATTTTTTGTTGATGCTTGATTTTGCAAGAATGTCGCCGATCTCAGAGTGCAAGATGAGTCGTCTTCCTATTTCCTCATGAGAGATTTTCTTTTTTATTTGCAGGACTTCCTCGAAGAGGTGCGAGAATGGGCCGTGGCCCACATCGTGTAATAGAGCGGCAAGGCGGATATCACGTATTTGATCGGAGCTCAATAGTCCTTTTTCTTTGAGTGCCATGGCTGCTTGCCCAGCAATGTGCAACACACCCAGAGAGTGCTCAAATCTTGAGTGCTGTGCACCAGGATATGTCAGATGGGCCCCGGAGAGTTGTCTGATTCTTCTTAGTCTCTGAAATATTGGCGAATCGATTATTTTGAGTTCTGTCTCGTAGACTCGAATAAAGTTATGAATTGGATCAACGATGTCCAGATATTTTGTCATAGCTTTGCAATCTTTTTTGAGAGAGCTTTGATTATTTCTTGGTGCACTTGGGATTTTGATTGTGATGCGTCAATTACATACCAACCGAGTTTTTTTGCCAAAGTCTTGTAGGTTTTTGAGATTTTTTTGAGAAATTCTGTGTCCTTTTCAAATTTGTCTCGTTTTGATTTTTTGCGCAAAAATGATTCTTTTTGTGACACGTCAAGCACTATGACCAAGTCTGCCTTTGGAAGGCCATCATCAAGGCCCTGTAGCCATTTCAAATCCAGGCCGTTTGCGACCCCATACACCAGATTTGATTGGTAGTACCTATTCATGATGATGACAGAGTTCTCAGAGTGTGCCTTTTGGATCTCTGCAAGTTTTTCCCACCTGTTTGCGGCCAAAAGACAGTGAATTACTTGGGGTGGAAACTTCCTCTTTCCATGCAGAAATCTGTCGATTTCGCGCCCAAGCGGTGTAGTGTAATCAGGAAAGCTGAAGACCTTTGTTTTTATCTTGTTTTTTTCAAGTGCCAAGGCCAAAAGCTCAGATTGTGTTTTTTTGCCAGCCTGATCACTTCCCTCAATTACGATAATCATTGGTTGTAATCAGGTAAATGTGAGTAATTAAAAAACTATAGTAGATCTGTTATTCAGACGATCTGTAATTATTTGATTTTATGATGCATAGGAAGATCCCTCTTCCCGACAAGACTTTGGCTTTGTGCCTTACACCTTTTGGTATGAATATGGTGCAGGGCGAAGATACTTTGTAGATCTCATCTTCAAGTTGGATTTCATAGACTAGTTTATTTTTCTCAGACAGAATTAAATTGATTTCGTCAACGTTGTGTTTGTGGAGTCTGCTGTATTCTGGAATTTTTTTCTTTGATGCATCAACAAAGTGCACTGCAACATGCATCTTTGATTCAGGGATGGATGTTTTGCCAAGCATCGATAAACGCCGGATTGGGGCCTTGTTGTGAAAAGGAATCTTTTGGAGAGGCTCATTGATTCCTTGTGTTATGAACTTGCGATAAACTCTCATCAAGATAATTACTTGTTTACACTATAAAATTCAGCTAGGATTTTGCGACACAACTGACTATATAAGCAATGATCGCCAAATAATCATCGTGACATTAGACAGAACTTCAGAATGGTTCGTTCCAAAATTTGGCCCAAGAAACTTTAGAGTCAGTGTTGGGATTTTGTTTTTGCCATATACCAGCATAGTTACTTGTTTTGCGGCCTGGGGCTCACTTTCTGGCAGTTTTGGAGTGGAGCGACTAGCCGCAATTTGCGCAATTTACTTTTTATCCGTGGGTGTATCTGCGCATTGCCTTGACGCAGTAGGTGGAAAAACAAAGCCATGGGGGGATCTTCCAAAGAGAAAGCTGTTGTTGATTGCACTTTGCGCATTAGGAATCGCGTTTACCATTGGTCTGTACTATGCATTCTTGGATTCGCCGCTTTTGTTCCCAATAGGGATCGCCGAGGGATTCTTTCTCTTTGCGTACAACCTGGAGCTGTTCAGAGGCAGATTCCACAACAACGCGTCAACTGTGTTGTCGTGGGGAATATTGCCTGTTTTTGCAGGCGCTGCAATTCAGACTAATTCCATATCGGCAGAGACCCTAGTACTCTCTGGCGTTTCCGCTGTAATCACATATGTGCTGATAATTACCTCGCGAAGATACAAGGAGCTCAAAAGGAATAACGGCGATCTTGGTGCAATCAGGAAAAAAGAGGTTGTGTTGAAGTTGCTGACATTTGGAGTCGTCGCATCAACAGTCGCCTTTTTCATTCTTAGGTACTATGGTTTGATTTGACTCCGACAAGAATTGCTGACGAGTGCCAAGTCAGATGTTGACATCGTACGTCAAGGCCGTTTTGCCTCATTTCTTTTTCGTAGCTGTGTACCCAGTTTGTGGTTTTAATCAGTTTTGGAAGATCTAAAAAAGCAGCCTTCCATTCTGGGATGAGGTTTCCTGCAAATCTCAACAAAACAAAATACAAATCCCATAGGGGTTTAACAAGACAATTCTGCGGGTAAGTGAAATCATGTAAGATGATCCTGCCATTCGGCTTGAGATGGTTCATGCATGTTTGAACAAGTGTTTTTGGATCACAGTATTTTGGGATGTATGATGATACGATGCAGTCAAATTTCAAATCTAGACACAGGTTCTCAGCATCTTGATGGATAAACAAAATGTTGTTGTGTGATGATGAGTTTGTTTTTGCAACCTCAAGGTAACTGGGCGTAATATCTACTCCAATAATTTTGGAGTTTGGAAATTTTTGCGCAAGCTTTCTTGTGAGTATTCCTGTGCCGCAAGCAAGATCCAAAATTGTCTCTGCCTTTGAGATCTGATCAATTATTTTATTTTTCCAAATGTTGTCCTTCCCAAAAGTTGCCCATGATGCGATTTTGTCATATGTTGATGCGGTGTTATCAAAGAACCTTGGTACCAGTTTTTTTGGAGAGTCCACGCAACATATTACTCACAAAATGATTTAAAGTCAGTTTATCTCATGAAACATTCTCAAAACTTATAACTAAAAAAGACAGATCATACAAAATGGGCATAGTAAGGCACATGGCAAAAGAGATGATAAAAGAGATAGACAACAAGTCCCGCGAATTCTACGAGTTTGTCTTGCCTCCAGTAGACATGTATCTGGATGATGACTCGCTTACTGTGATAATCGATCTGCCTGGTTTTGATAAAAAGGACATCAAACTGACTCTGCATCGGAACATCCTGTCGATTAACGCAGAAAAACATGAGCCACAAAAAGACGGTGTTGTTTGCAGACAAAGACCAAGCGTGATCGACAAAAAGATTCTATTGCCAGTTCATGTAAAAGATGAAGATGTTGTCGGCTCTGCAAAATTTGTTCAGGGCGTTCTGACTGTCAAGATACCTGTTGTCCATAGAGGAAAACAGATCTCAATAGAGTAGATTAGCGCTTTCTAAATACAGCAAAGATTCCCATTATTATCAGCGAGCCGATCATTCCAGATATCGCGGCCGCCTCATTTGACGAGTAAAGCAACGAAGATCCAACAAAGACGGCAGAGGACAGAATACTTCCTGCAAGCAGCGTGTTGCTTTTTGGCTTTGCATTTAGAAGCTGGAGCGATCTGTTTTCCTCTAGGAATTTTTTTAGCTCAGGCGCAATGGATATGGTGGCATCAAGTGATTTTGCAAATCTTGTAAATGAGTATTTGAGCTCCTCGATGTAGGCATCCTTGATTAGATGCTCTTCTTCGAGGATTTGTTTGAGAACCTTGACGAATTTGAAGTCGACTTTGTGGGTCTTGTAGATTCCTTCTATGATTGAGCTCATCCTCAGATACAATGCGAGGTTTTTTGGCAGTGCGAACGGAAACTTGGACATTGTCTTGTTTGCAAGCTCCATCAGTGCACGAACCTCCATGTCCTCTGGTTTTTTTCCGTGCATGGTACGAATTGAGAGGTCTATACCCTGCTCAATCACTGAGCGATTAAAGTCGGGAGTCAGCATGCCTAGATCGTTCATCGCGTTTACGGTTCTTGCCGGATCTTTTTCTACTAGCGCCAAGTACAACCTCACAAGCCTCATTCTGGTGTCGTTGTCGATTCTGCCCACCATGCCAAAATCATACAAGATGAGTGATCCATCGTCTGCAATCGAGACATTTCCTGGGTGTGGGTCTGCGTGAAATATCGAGTCGCGAAGGAGCATCGTGAAGAAAACCTTGTGCACATCGATTACGATTTTTTGCCTGTCTATTCCTTTTTTGTCAAGATCCTCGATGTTTGTTATCTTGATTCCAGGAATGTACTCCAGTGTGAGGATGTCTTTTGTGGTGTGGTCGTCAAGAACCTCAGGCACCAGCACATTGTCATGGCGCAAAAGATTCTTTTTGATCGTTTTTAGGTTTGAGGACTCTTTGGTATAGTCAAGCTCCTCGTGTATTGTCTCTATGAATTGGGACAGCATCGAGTGTGCAGAAAATCTTAAATTTGGATCCACAAACCGCATTGCAAATGGGAGGACTTTTTTTAGAACACTGATGTCTTCTTCGATTACCTGCTCGATTCCAGGGCGCTTTACTTTGACAATTACGTCTTTTTGCTGTATTTTTGCTAAATAGACTTGGCCAAGTGACGCGCCGGATATTGGCTTTGTATCTATTGCTGTAAAGGCCTGATCCAGAGGTCCCAGATTTTTTTCAATTATTGGGCGTACCTGTTCAAATGGTGCTGCAGGGACATCGTCCTGCAGTTTTGCCAGCTCTTCCATGTATGGTTGCGGCAGAATATCGGCCCTTGATGAAAGCCACTGGCCGAGCTTTATGTAGACTGGGCCAAGTGAGACAAACGTGTTGAGAACTTTTTTTGCGTTTTTTGAAAACTTGGCATAATCAACATTTTTTCCCTCCCTTCTCACCCACTCTCTTCTGTCTTTTCGTAACGCGATTATGAGTGGAACGAGTTTGATGAGAACTTTGATGGTTCGAGCAGTTGACATGGTATATCCTTACTGACCTTTAGCTTTTTTTGCAAGCTTGTATCCGATATATCCGATTGCCAGAGAGGACAGAATGCCTGCCGCTGCAGAAATTTGTCTGTCTTTTTTTGTCTTTTTGCTTTTGTTGTACAGATAAGACGCAACCTTTGCTCCCCCCACTGCTCCGCCTGCAAGGCCTATCAGTATCTCTTGCGCATCAAAGACCAAATGCCCCAGAGGATCTATGAGCGGGTTTGCCTTGTCCATGTGGACGAGGTATTTGTCGTCGTATTCTCGTATGTGCAGGTTTCCGTATCGATATTGTTTGTTTGCTCCGTTTTTGTGTCCAAGCTCGGTCTCTTTTGCGGCATCTAGCATAAACTGGCGCAGCTCCTTTGGGATTTCGATTTCATCCCAGGTCATGATCGAGGATCTGAATTATCGGTTATAATCTTACTGGGTCGAAGCTTGCTCTTTTCTTTTTTTCATCTTTTTTAGTACAACAACTCCAACTATAGCAGCTACTGCTATGCCAACAATCATTGGGGCAAAGTCGGCAATTGTAGGTGGCGGTGCTTTTGTGGTATCCGCAAGCGTGACCGTTGTGTCATACGTTATGATGTTTTCATTTCTTAGGTCGTCTTTGTACCTGACTGTAATTCGTATGTCGTGTTCTCCATACTTGGGTTCGCCGTCAAACTCCACCGGAATGTTAAATGGCACAGGCGAGTCTATCTCAAGCTCATCGACGAACTGGGTTACTTGCTTTATGTTAGAATCTCCAAGCGGCTCCAAAGTTACGAAAGAAAATAACGCGTTTATGTTTCCCTCGTTGATGATTTCGCCTATGATGGTCTGCTTTCCAGATAGATCGATCACCCCCACATTGTAGATTTTTGCGTCAATTAGGCCGTTTATGTAAAAGTCCACCGTGCGGTTGTCCGTGATTTTGTCTCCATGTGCATTAAAGTATATGATCTGAAGTGGCGTGTGAAGAGTTTCTGTTCGAACATTTTCTGGAACAAATACTTTGAATGAAAACTTTTTTGACGACTTTGAGTCGATTGTTCCAATATCCCACTCGTTCTGATCAAATACGACACTTTCCACGTTTGTGATCGGATTTGCGGTAGCTGAAACCGACGTCTGGGTGTTTTGTAGGACAATCTTTACGTTTGATAGCGGAGCTGTTCCAGTGTTTGATATCTCTACTGTGACATCATTGTTCTTTATTGACGTGAGGAATGGATCCAACGCTTTTAGATTCAGGATGCTCTCGCCGGTCACTTTGAATTTGAAATCCAAAAACGAGTTTCTCTGGCCTGCTTCACGGAGTCTAGTGTAATCAACCTTGACGGTAGCTGGGTACTGCTGAATTGGGGTGTTTTTATCCAAGTTTACAAAGAATGTTAGTGAAAAATGCTTTCCTGCCAGTGCCTCAGAGTCGCTGTCGGCCATGATCAATACACCCTTTCCGTCTGCTGGGCTAAATCCGATTGGCATCTGAAGCTGGCCCCTTATACCAGTGATATCTTGCGTGCCGATGTTTGCAAAGACTACTGTGAATGGCACGTTTTTGTCGCCCGGAGTCACCTCAATTTTTTGATCCAGTGTGCCAAAATAGGCATCAAGGAACTTGACGTCTTGGTATTCACGCTCAAATGGCGAATCGCCCTTGCCTAGCTGGCCCCAAGCATCAGGCACAGCAAGCTGTGTTGCAAAAACAAGTGTCAGTGCTGTAAGGATCAATAATTTCATGCGGTAACCTCCATTTTGGGCGGAATGTCTTCGCCTTCAAATGCGCGGCCGTCCTTGATCGTAATTACTCGGTCTACTTCGCTAAACTGGTGTCTATCGTGTGTCACTATAATGAATGTCTGGTTTAGCTTCTTTGCCATCGATTTCATTAGTTGGACTGTGGTTTCAGCTGTGACGGAATCGAGATTTCCGGTCGGTTCATCAGCCAAAACAATCGCTGGCTTGTTGATAAGACCCCTAGCTATTGCGGCTCTCTGCGCCTGTCCACCGGAGATTTTGTTTGCTCTCTTGTACATTTGGCTTTCAAGTCCTACACCTTTCAGTAGATTGATTGCTTCCTGCATTGCATTCTGATCTGTGTGTTGAATGTTTCTTGGAAGAAGCACGTTTTCCAAAACAGTGAGATCGGCCAAGAGATTTGAGAATTGAAAGATGAATCCTAGCTTTGAATTTCTAAATGCAGAGAGTTGGTTATCGGAAAGCTTTGTTGCGTTTACTCCATCAATGTATACCTCACCGCTTGTAGGTCGATCAAGCAGTCCAATCATGTTCAACAGTGTTGATTTTCCAGAACCAGAGCTGCCAACAATTAGTAAAAACTCACCTCGTTTAACCGAAAACGATACATCAATCAAGGCATGTACCTTTGTGTCTCCCTGCCCAAAGATTTTGTTGATGTTTTTTACTTCCAGTACATTATCAGACATAGCGCATTGCCTCCACAGGTTGTAGTTTTGTTGCTTTGTATGACGGATAAATCGAAGCAACTACCGCAAGCCCAAACGCTGTGATTGCGGTTTGTATGATTTTTGGCCAGTCGTAGCTTACCTCAAGTGGGATGCTTCCTGCAAATGTCATTTTAGTTTCTTTGGCATAAAATGTGTAGGAAAGGCCCATAGCCGTGCCTATTCCAGCACCTATTACACCAATTATCATGCCTTGAACGATGAAAATTATCAGAATGTCCTTTCTTTTTGCTCCAATTGCACGCATTATCCCCACTTCACGCGTCTTGCTTGAAACAAGCATCATCTGAATTGTGACGACGGCAAATGCGGATGACATCATGCCAAAATACCCAATCATGTTGATCATTGCGATTCCGGATCTGAATCCACGCAAAGCGTCTTCTGCCGATTCTTCGATCGTCTCTGCTCTAAAGTCATCATTTGGGAATGTCCGCAAAAAGTATTCCTTGACATCAAGGGCCTTTTTTGGATCATTTAGCTTGACGATAATTTGACCTGTTTCGCCGCTACGATCTATGATGTCACGTAAAGTATCAATGTGCATGATTACGTTGGTATCCAAGCCCTGACCACCTGGCGAAGTCACGATGCCAGTAACAACAAAATTTCTTAGCTGATCCACGCCGAACCTGTCGGTTATTTTGATCCTTAGGCTGTCTCCTACTCGAACATCACCAAGATCACGTGCTACTGACGACCCTACCACAATTGAGTTTCTTGAGAAAACGTACTGTCCCTCAGTCACTGTATCATGAACTGTTGAGACTCTTGTATCACGGATTGGATCAACTCCCACCACTGGGACACGAAATTCCTCGATTCGCTTACCACCTTTTGTTACATTGATTGATGCGGTAGAATCCATACGTGGCGCCGCAGCTTCAACATATGGGATCCTCTCAAACCAATTTACCAGAAAGATGTCCGATTTTGTGATGTAGCCTTCCTCATCTGTTACCCTGACGTCGCCAAACCTATAACTGGAGAGATCTCTGACTATGGCGTCGTACAATCCTTGGAATATTACAAAATTTACGTGAATTACCAAAATCCCAATAGATACGGCTAGGACTGCTCCAATGAGACTGCCCTTTTTGTTTGAGAGCATCCTCTTTGCCAGCTGAATCCTATAATCCATGTATATACAGAAATAGTCTCATATTTAGTATATATCATCCAAATTCTGAAAATTTCAGACATTTTTATCTAAAAATAGTATTGTTTAATAGGAAAGTACCTCCTTATATTAGGAAATTGGACACAACTGATCTTCAGATTTTACATAGCATGCTTGATAACTGTAGAGAGTCAGACAGGCAGATTGGCAGCAGAATTGGAATTTCTAGTGCTTCAGTAAAATCAAGAATAGAGAAAATGATCAAAAACGGAACTATCGAGAATTTTGCATTAAAGATTGAACCACTTGTTTTGGGGTATAATGTTCTCTATATTGTCACCACCGGCCAAGATATTGATGAGATTCTTAAACAGGTAGAACTGATTGGCGAGCCATTCTTTGTTGTCCCATGTGTTGGTGGGATCACTGTATGCGCCATTGTTGTGAAGGAAAACGTCTCACAGAAAATTGAGCTTGCAAGAAATCTCATGCGGGATGTACGACTGCTTTCCATATTTGAGGCGGAAAATCCAGGCATACGATCTGATCTGACAAAGACAGATATTGAGATAATTGGCGAGCTTTTGAAAAACCCGCGAATGAAAATTGAAGACTTGGCAAAAAGAACAAAGCTGTCGACAAAGACAGTCGCTAGATCTTTGAAGAAGCTGCAAAACGACGAAGCAATACAATTTACATTAATTTATAATCCATCAAAGTTTGGGCAATACATACCGTTTGCGGTTTTGACGTGGGTTGAGGGAAACGTGAACGAGGCTCTGAAATTATTGAAAAGGGAATTTTCAGATGCTTTTTTGGAAAAACCATTCATTGCAAAAAACCAGATAGTGTTATTTTTGTTTAGCAACAATATTTTTGAGCTTGATAACATCACACAGAAGGTACGAAAGATCAAGGGCATTGCAAGTGCGGATCTTTTCATTCCAAAAAAAATTGCATTCCCACAAAAATGGGTTATCAATGCAATCAAAGCTTCAAAATCTTCTGCAAAACTGCATCTAGCGTACCAGACACATTAATTAACTTAAGACCAGAAAAAACATCAAATGAAAATAGAAAAGATTTACCAAGGCAAGATTTTAGATCTTAACGTTTACGAGCTGACAATCAGGGGCAAAAAGGTAAGACGTGAAATAGTAGAGCATCGCGGGGCTGCAGCAATTCTGGCTTTTGATGAAAAAGGTAAGGTGATTTTGGTCAAGCAGCACAGATTTGGGCATGGCTACATCCTAGAGATTCCCGCAGGCACGCTTGAGCGTGGTGAGAAGCCTGAGAGATGTGCACTTCGCGAAATACAAGAAGAAACAGGCTACAAAGCTGCCAGCATGAAGCATTTTCTTACTTACTACCCGTCAGTTGGCTACAATAGGGAGGCAATTCACTGCTTTGTAGCAAAAGGGGTCAAAAAAGTCAGCGGACAGGCACTTGATGAGGACGAGATTATGTCCGTAGTCAAAATAGACCTGAAAAAACTTGTGGGCATGATTAAAGCAGGCAGGATCATCGACTCCAAGACAATTTGTGCTGTTTTGACCTATGTTGTCAAAAACAAACTTCTCTAGTTGTATATCGGCTTTACAAGATCGGCAATATCTGCCCAAGATCTGGATACGCCTTCAAACATATGGATTAGATCCAATAAATCAATTTGTAGATGATTTTTTTGCTCGATTGAGGATCTAATATCAGATATTTTCCTTTGGAATTTTCGATGATTTGATATTGCATCAATTGCAAGCCTTCTGTTTTGGCCTATGAACGCGTCAATTGATTTTTTGTGTATCGATTCGATGTCTTTTGTCAATTCATAGATTTTTTTCAGATCATTTTTCGAAAGAGTGCTTTTGACAATCGAGTTTGCTATCTCGACTAGTGTGTCGCTTGTTGTCTCCAAAATGTTCGCAGCAATTCTGTAATCGAGGACATCAATATTTTCAAGATGAAATGCAGATGCTAGTCTTTTGTCACTGATTGTTGAGCGGATTAGTCTTACCAAAAGAAAGTATTGCCTGTCAACTTCGTCATCTCGGTTCGACATGGTTTGCAGATTTGATCTGTCATCTGAGATCAGCGCCTGTGAAATGTCGTTGAACATTCCAAGAGAAATTGAGCTTATTCTTTTTAGAATTTTTTCTGGGTTTAGTGTGGTCGCATCCAAAAGAAACTGTACATTTACGTTCGAGGAATCCTCTTCAACTATTTCCATTCCGACAAGACGTCTCATCGAGTTTCGAATTTTTTCTCGATCTTCTACGGGAATGATCATCTTGCCTTTGATTCTGATAACATCATAACCAAGGAGATATGCGCCGATAATGTTTGCAACGATGTTTTCTTCTTGCGGTAGCGGATATGATATTACTACATCTTTTGATGGGCGCTCGGCCTTGTTTACGGTAATTGATACAGAATTATCCGAAGTCTCTAGTTCCACTTCGGTGCTTTTGTCAAGCTTGTTTGCCTCAACCCATTCCTTTGGCAACGACACTAGGATGCTGCTTCCTATCTTTTGCAGGCGTCGAATGAATTTAGGCAATTTATATCGATTTAATTAATTTAAGCCGTATTCTTATATTTTTGTGGAAATTTAAATTGAGATCGGGATGAAGGGGTCGGCGTTTAGCCCTGCTCATATCACAGGGTTCTTCAAGGCGGAGTTGGATGAGGATAAAAAACCAGAGGATCAGGGTTCGCTTGGTGCAGGCTTTTCAATTGAAAAGGGTGTTACCACCACAGTAGAAGTCGAGGATTCTGAATTTACCGATTTTAAGATCAGAGTATCCGGCTATCAGCCAGACAATACGCAGGTATCTGAATTCGTAATTAGTGAGTTTTTGAAAAATCTAGATGGTAATTATTTTGTGAGTGTGCATCACGACATCAAGGTTCCAGTAGGATATGGCCTTGGGTGCTCTGCTGCAGTGGCACTTTCTCTGACATATGCACTAAATGAAGCCTTTGGAACTAAATTTACAAAAGAACAACTTGGCAAAATGGCACACAATGCAGAGGTCATGTGTCGCACAGGCCTTGGTGATGTTTTAGCGTCGTACCATGGAGGATTTGAAATAAGAGTGAAGGGTGGTGCTCCTGGAATAGGACAACTCAAAAAGATTCCAGCAGATGCAAATTCTGCAATCATGATCTGTTTTTCGCCCATTTCCACAAAACAATTCTTAAAAGAGAGACTATCTTCGATTAACGGCCTTGGCGGCAAGATGGTTGACAAGCTTATACAGACCCAAAACATTGATCAGTTCCACGAGTTCTCTGTCGAGTTTGCAGATTATGTTAACATCATTACGCCAAAAATGAGATTGGTGATTGAGGATCTAAGATCACATGGAATCAAATCCGGTGTTGCGCTTTTTGGCGAGACAGTTTTTACACTGGTTCCAAAAAATCTTGAAGACAAAGTGATTGAGATTTTAGAAAAATATTCTGATGGCATCATCATAAAGTCAAAAATCGACAACATTGGCGCAAGGCTAGTCAGCTAAATGAAATCGCCAATTCCAAAAACCCATCCACGCGCCGAATCGTTGTACATCAGAGAAAGGTTGGTACACGCTTTTGATTCTGGCCTTGTGGCAAAAGAAGGCCTCATGGCGCATGGACGTGGGGAGGCATTCGATTATTTGCTTGGAGAAAAGACATCCAAGTCTGCAAAAAAGGCAATCAAGGCTGCCGCATCAATGCTGCTTTTGGCAAAATCGCCCGTGGTTTCAGTAAATGGCAATATTGCAGGCCTGTGCCCAAAAGAGATAGTTGAGCTTGCCAAAGTAAGCGGAGCAAAAATCGAGATAAACCTGTTTTATGCAAGCGAGAAAAGAAAGCAAGGCATCCTCAGGGCCCTGAAAAAAAACGGCGCAAAGATAGTTTTAGGCCTAGACAAGAAAAACTCGATCAAGCTATCAGGCCTTGACAGCGCGCGAAGAATAGTGGACAAAAATGGGATTTATGCTGCAGATGTGGTCGTTGTACCACTAGAAGACGGAGATCGCACGCTTGCGCTAAAAAAAGCGGGCAAAAAAGTGATCACATTTGATCTAAACCCTCTTTCCAGGACGGCCCAAACTGCAGATATTGCAATAGTGGATAACGTAGTTCGCGGAATACGTGAGCTGATTTCTACATGCAGGAAGACAAAGAGTCCATCAGAGATATCATTTGATAACAAAAAAAATCTGTCCGAGTCAATCATTGAGATAAGAAACAACCTCACAAGGAGAGCCCCTCATGCATAAATTAGTCAAAGACATCATTGACAAAAAAAGAGCAGGTCAGAAGATTTCCGTAATTACCGCGTATGATTACACACTTGGATCATTGTGTGATAGGGCGGGAATCGACATCCTGCTTGTTGGCGACAGCGCCGGGATGGTGATGCTAGGATATGAAAATACAATTCCTGTCACCATGGATCAGATGGTCATGTTTACAGAAGCTGTAAGCCGCGCAAGACAAAACGCGCTGGTGGTAGCGGACATGCCGTTTATGTCGTACCAAGCAAGCATATCAGATGCGATTGCAAACTCTGGCAGATTAATCAAGGCAGGTGCGGATGCAGTGAAACTTGAAGGCGGCAAGGTTGTTGCGCCTACGATTCGCGCAATAGTGGAAACCGGGATTCCAGTGATGGGCCATATTGGGTTTCAGCCTCAAACTACCACGTTAGCACAGGGATACAGGGTTCAGGCAAAGACAAAGGATGCGGCACTCACGTTGATTGATGATGCCAAAGCGCTGGAAGAGGCAGGAGTCTTTAGCATTGCACTTGAAATGGTGACATCTGAGGTGTCAAAGATAATTTCAGAGAATGTCTCTATTCCGACAATTGGGATTGGTTCTGGAAAATATTGCGACGGCCAAGTTCTGGTTGTCCATGACGTCTTGGGAATGTACGACAAACTTAAACCCAAATTTGTTAAGCAGTATCTTTCGCTGTCTGATGACATCACAAAGGCACTGACAGCTTACAAATCTGATGTGGAATCTGGCAAGTTTCCTACAAAAGAAAACTGGTTTTCAATTGATAAGGCCGAGCTTGAAAAGCTCCAGAGAGAGATTGGCAACTAAATCAAGACATCCATCACTGGATATCGTAGAATCATACGGAACTGAGCTGTCCGGCAAAAAAATTGTGTTTTGTGTTGCAGGAAGTGTTGCAGCGTACAAGGCAATCGAGCTTGCAAGACTTTTGATGAGACATGGTGCAGATGTCACCTGTGTTGCAAGCGAGGCAGCAACAAAGCTCATCCAGCCTGATTACTTCAAGTGGGCAACAGGAAACAAGGTAATTACAAAATTGACTGGGGATCTTGAGCACATTCGACTTGCAGACTACAAACAGGCTGATCTTATCGTGGTGTATCCTGCCACTGCAAACACACTTGGCAAGCTTGCAAACGGAATTGACGACACGCATGTTTCGACTGTTCTGACTGTTGGGTTTGGCGCAAAGATCCCGATTTTGATGGCGCTTGCAATGCACGAAGCGATGTATGAAAATTCTGCGGTTTTGCGAAACATGGAATTCTTGAAAGACAAAATCGAGTTCATCAAGCCGAACATGATGGAAGGCAAGGCAAAGGCGGCTGAGCCTGAGCATGTGCTTGAGCACATCCTAAGGAAGTTTGGGCACTTTACCGCTCTTGCGGGCAAAAATGTCCTAATTACAGCGGGCCCTACGATTGAGCCAATAGATCCTGTTCGCGTAATTACCAATCAGAGCACGGGAAGGACGGGAGTTTTGCTTGCATCCGGGCTTGTCTCTGCGGGATGCAAAGTCACTCTGATTTACGGCCCAGGTGCTGAAGATCCCCCAAAAGGGGCCAAAACAATTCCAGTTATGACAATCAAAGAAATGTTTGACGCAACAAAAAAGGAGTTAAAGGCAAGAAAATTCGACGTTGTTATTCTGTCTGCTGCCGCAGCAGATTACGTCGTAGAGCCGCAGAAAACCAAGATCAAGAGCACAAAAAAAGATCTGGTGATCAAGCTGCAAAGAGCCCCAAAGATAATTGATTACATAAAAAAGTTACAAAAGAATGTATTTCTCGTAGGATTCAAGGCAGAAGCGAATGTATCAAAGCAGAGACTAATCGAGTCTGCAAGAAAAAAGCTCAGAGAGTCAAATGCCGACATGATAATTGCAAACGACATTGGCACAAGGTACACAAAAAATACTAACTATAATGATGTCATGATAATAGACAATACTAAGATCATCAGCACTGGCAGAAAAACCAAGGATCAGATAGTAAGAATTATTCTAAAACATTTGGAAAAAAAATTCAAAGATAATTAGCTTTCATTGCAGATTGTCTGGGTCTGCTCTCGCAGAAACTGTGTAAGATAGTACGCGCCGCCTGCCCCCTTGCCAGATATTCCAGAACCCTTCCAGCCAACAAATGGCTGTGACTGTACCATCGCGCCAGTAGTTGCACTTTGGGCGCGGTTTGCATAAGTCACGCCTGCCTCTATTTTTGAGAAGAACTCGTCGATTTCCTTTTTGTCCTGGCTGAATATGCCAGCTGTGAGGCCGTATTCAGAGTCATTTGCCTGCTTGATTGCATCATCAAAGTTTTCAAATTCCTGGACGCACAAAAACGGCAAGAAGAGTTCTTCCTTTACCAATTGGTGATCCTTTGGAAGGTTTGCCACGATCGTGGGTTTTACAAAATATCCGTTCTGGTACAGGCCTTCTTTGAGTGTCTCACCACCAAAGACGATTTTGCCGTCTTTTTTTGCCTGCTCTACAGCTTTTTCAAATTTCTTTTTTGCTGCTTCGTTAATTATTGGCCCAAGATGGGTGTCTTTTTCCCAGGGCAGGCCGATTTTGAGGTTTTGAGTTTTAGAGACTAGCTTTTCCATGAACTGGTTTGCTATGTTTTTTTGCACGTAAGCTCTGGAACATGCACTGCATTTTTGCCCTCCATATCCAAATGCAGCCCGTAGCACCCCATCTGTTGCCTTTTCAAGATCTGCCGAATCTGTGACGATCACTGGGTTCTTGCCACCCATTTCTGAAATGAAAGGTCTTGGCAAATTGCTGGTAAACGTCCTGTATCCCGACATGCCGACTTCTTTTGAGCCGGTGAATGCAATTCCGCCGACCAAGTTGCTTTCGATTATTGTCTGGCCCACAACCGAGCCCTGTCCTGATACAAAATTTATCGCTCCTTCAGGAACTTTGTTGTATATTGCCTCGACAAACTTGAAGGCAGAAAGCGGCGTGTCGCTTGCTGGCTTGAGAACTACGGTATTTCCAGTGATCAGTGCGCCACTGCTCATCCCAATTGCAATTGCAGACGGAAAGTTGAATGGAGATATGATTCCCCACACGCCGTACGGTTTTAGGACGCTTTGGGTCCTTTCTTTTGGGTTTGCGCTTTTTGTTGGCTTGATAAATCCTTGGTTTGATTCGAGCTGGTCTGCATAGAATCTAAGAAAGTCAATCATCTCGTCGATTTCCCCCATTGCCTCAAGCCTGTTTTTGCCGTTTTCCATGCTTACAATAGCTGCCAAGTCAAACTTTTGTGCAGAAAACTGGCTTGCTATTTCTCTGAACAGTCCGACCCGGTGCTGGTACGGACTTGAGCCCCATTCTTCGAATGCGTTTTTTGCCGATTCTATTGCGTTTTGCGTCTGCTCTTTTGTTGCAAGTGGGAATTTAGCTAGAATAATTCTGGTATCAGAAGGCGATTTTACCTCGAAAAGCTTGTCAGATTGAATCTCTTTTCCTCCAATTATTAGTGGATATGTCTTGCCGAGTTCTTTTTTTAGTGACTCTATGGCCTGATCGAATTTTTTGTGGAATTCGTCTGTAGCGTTGTTTTGTACAGCCCGTGCCCAAGTGTTTTCGTTTTCAATCAAGGTATATGATATACTGTTTTAACAGATAAAATGATTTACAATTTGATAGTTTTTCATCCGTAAATCTATAATTAATGAACAACAAAATTAATTTGTAGTGTCAAAGGCCATAATGAAGGATCAATTGCGATATCTAGCTAGATCGCCTTTACGTTATCCAGGTGGAAAGTCGAGGGCTGTAAAAATTATTGCGCAGTATATGCCAAAGGATACAACTAGGTTGTGTTCTCCATTTTTCGGTGGTGGTTCACTTGAGATCTTTTGTGCGCAGAATGGGGTTAGGGTCTATGGATATGATAATTTTCAACCACTTGTAGATTTTTGGCAATATTTATTATCAGATCCTAATCAACTAGCCGACAGTGTAACGGATTATCAACCCTTACAAAGAAAAAGATTTTACGAATTACAACGTTCTCAATTGGAATCAGAAAACAGTCTGGAACGCGCTACATTATTCTTTGTTCTAAATAGAACATCGTTTTCTGGTTCCACACTTTGTGGCGGTATGGCATCTGGAGGACATGATGACAATCCTAGATTTACAACATCATCAATAGAGCGACTACGACAATTCAAGCTTGATAACATCTCTGTAGAGCTTGCCGATTTCAAGAAATCAATTCCCATGCATAGAGATACATTCTTGTACTTAGATCCCCCTTATCTGATAGAAAGCAGGCTATACGGCAGAAAAGGCGATTTACATAAGAATTTTGACCATGCGGGATTGGCAAGAATCCTCAAAAAACGCAAAAAATGGATCTTGTCGTATAACAATTCTACAGAGATTCGTGAACTCTATTCCGATTTTGTAATTTTGTATCCGGATTGGAAATATGGTATGTCAAATGACAAGATTTCAAGAGAGGTATTGATTTTCAGTCACGATGTTGCAAAACTGAACGATCTAAAGTAATTCTTCTTCTGGCGCACAGTGCTTGTGAACCCATTTTCCTTCCTCGTTTTTTGCTATTTCCTTTCCAGGCGCGATCTTATCGCCGCAGGCAATGCACGAAGTAGCGAATTTTGCTTTCATGATTTTATGTGGTTTTGTGATCTTATCAACAATATCATTGATTCAACGTTGAGCCAAAGTCAGCTCAAAATCACACACATCTTAGAATTATAAGCACTCATTTTTGGAACACAGCATGCAGTTTGACGCCTTAGGGCGCAGGTTACGCTCCAGCTACCCCCAAATCGATCTAAAGAATCCAAGAGAACCGATTTCACTGACTGAGGCACTAGATCTGGTAGGGCAGTTTGCCGGAAAAGAACCGACGCCAAAACAGTACGAGATAATCAAAAAAATCCAGACTGCGATAGAATCAGGATACAAAAAGATCCTATTATCAGCACCCACTGGAACCGGAAAAAGCTGGATTGCAATAGCATTATCTCTGTATCTGCGATCCTCGACAATTCTTACTTCCACAATTTTGCTGCAGGACCAATACAGAAACGAGTTTGGCTTTTTCAATACTGTTCGCGGAAAAAAGCGGTTCTTGTGCGAGCAGACAAACCGCGTCTTTGACTGCACCCACGGATACTGCAGCGCCTGATGCCAAGTATTGCTCAATAGAGTGCACGTATGGATTGGCTTCTTTTAAAAAAGATGTCGTGAATTTCCCCTGAGTTTACGTGACGATTTTGTTTGGATTTAAAACAAGATCTGGATCGAACTGCCTTTTCAGCTTGTGAAATATGGCATAATTTGCCGGCCCGTACTGCATTTTGACGAACTTGGTTCGCGCAAGGCCGTCACCGTGCTCCCCCGTGATGGTCCCCCCAAGCTTGATTATTTTCGGAAAGAACGTCCTGGCAATCTTTGTTGCTGTGTTTTTGTCCTTTTTTGGCATGGCAAGCCGGATGTGTATGTTGCCGTTTCCTGCATGCCCATACATGACAATCTTGGCACCAAACATTTTCCGTATGTTTTGCGCCACTGCAACCAGATCCTTCAGCTTTTCAACGGGAACCGCAGCGTCCTCAATTATGTGCGGAAGTGATTGGCCCGCAAGCAGGTTTTTGAGGCTAAAATACAGGGCGGAATTTCGAAGATTCCACCACTTTGTGATTGCTTTCTCATCATATAATATGCGCAAGATTCTTCCGCTGTAGATTTTTCTGAGTTTTGCAATGCTGTTTGGTATGTTGGAATCAAACTCGACAAACAAAAGGCACTTTGTTTTTTTGGAAAATTTTATTCCAAAGTTTTTCATGGTGTAATTGTCTACCAACTCTAGCGCAGATGGTTCTAGTTTCACAAGAAGCGGGCAGTCGTTTACTGCATTGCAGACAGAATCATACCGCAAAACAAGCAATGCGCGCTTTGGGGGAAGCCCAAAAGTTCGCAGCTTTGCAGAAATGATAATCCCCAGTGTGCCTTCTGAGGCTGCGATCACCTTGTGCGAGTCTTTGCGTAATACGGCGTCCAGCCTGTAGCCGCACGAGTTTTTTGACACGGTAGGTATTCTTTTTTTGTCAATCTGATCTGCCAGCTCCAAAACAGAGTATGCGATTTGCGTTTTCGATGGGAGCTTGAGTATTTTGCCTGCGCCTGTGATGATTGTGACTCCGATCAAGTTGTCAATCATGCTCCCATACTTTATGGACCGGCTGCCACTTGCATTTGTGGCAATCATGCCGCCTACTGTGCAATACGGGCCAACCGACGGGTTTGGCCCAAGAAACCTCTTGTGTTTGTACAAAACTTTGTCCAGTTGGCCCTTGTGGACCCCTGCTTCCACCGTCACATGGTTCTTGTCTACTTTGATCCTATGGAAATTTTTCATATCTAAAATTATTCCGTCATTTAGCGCACTGCCGACAAGCCCTGTTGCACCTCCTCGCGGCGTCACGGAAACTTTGTGCTTTTTTGCAATTTGCAAGACCTTGATTACATCATTTGCATTTTTTGGGAAAACTACCACATGTGGCCTTATTTGATAAAAACTGGAATCAACGGAATAACAGTCTAGGATCTCCTCATCATACGATACATCCCCCAGAATAGATTGGGCTAGCTCCGATCTGAGGCTGGATATATCCATGTGAGGTTTTAGGCAGACCCATATTCAAAATTTTTAAAAATTTTTTATAGTTAGACCACCAAATAATGGGATTGGGGTTATTTAGTCGTAATAATAACACCTGTGGGGACTGCAAAGAGAAGATGGAAAGCTATAACGATTTAATCAATCACGCAAGACACGTACACCACAAAAGAATTGTAAAATGTTCTGGATGCGGCAAGGAATTCATTCATGAAAAGGATAGACTCCACCACGCAAGAGAAGAGCACCAACAAAAAGTAAAGAGCAGATATCAATAGCTCAAAATTTTACCAAAGGCTTCCTTGGCCGTCTGCTTGATCCATTTTTTTAGCAGGTAGGTGTCCATGCGCTTTTTTTGTGTGTCGCTTTAGGCGCTCCGGGTCATGCAATTCCAAGCCGCACGTTTTACATTTGGTTTCATTTGCATCAGATTTTTTCCCAAACAAGCCCATTACCAAATCAAAATCTGAAAATATGTTATAAATGATACTGAGCTCGTGGCTTTACCAAACGTCATCGACTTCATCTAGTTCTTTGTAGTCGATTGGTTGATCCTTGCGCAATATCTTGAGTCGTGAGATGTCCCTGTCAAAGATCAGATCTGCCATCCAGTCAAGCAAGATCCTCAGCCTTTTGTTGAGCTTTGGGATTTTTCTAAGATACACCGTCCTCCAGATCCACCATGCGACGATTCCATAGATATTCATCCCAGAGATCTGTGCTATTGCTGTCCTTTTTCCGATGATTGCCATCTGGCCCTTTGAGACATAATCGATTTTCTTTTTTTGCTTTCCAGTGACATTGGCGTAGAGGTTGTGCGCAGCAATCTTTGCTTCTGCTTCGGCGTTTTGTGCAGTTGGTGGATATGGTTTGTTCGTTCTTGGATCAATTGTGAGACTGCAATCCCCAATCACGTATACTCCAGGAAATTCCGCTACCTCGAGATATTCGTTTACGATCACCTTTCCCCTGTCTGTTTTGAACATGGAATCTTTGATGGTATCAACAGGTGTTACCCCTGCAGTCCAGATCAGCGTTCTTGTCTGAATTGCATCAATGTTTGCCTCCGTGGCCGGGTTTTTTGTGCTGTCTGGAGCATTTTTTATCAAAACTTCGGAGCCATCAAAGCTTACAACCGCAGTTCTCAGTATGATTTCGATTCCACGCTGAATCAGCTTGTCTTTGGTAAATTTGGCAAGTTTTTCAGAAAATCCAGGTAGGACTACTGGCAAGGCCTCAAGCACTATGACTTTGATGTCGTTTTCCGAGATCTTTGGGTAGTGTTTTTTTGCATCAAGCAAAAAGTCGTGTATCTCTCCGGCAGTTTCAATTCCGGCAAAACCTGCACCGACTACAACAAACGTCAGCAGGCTTTGTTTGAGGATCGGGTCTGTTTCGTTTTCTGCCTGCTCCAACATATCGATTATTCTGTTTCTTAGCACCACTGCGTCGTTGAGTGATTTCATGGTGTATGCGTGGTTCTCGACGCTTTGGTTTCCAAAGAAATTTGTCTGAGAACCAAGAGCCACCACCAGGTAATCATAGTCCAGTGTAGTTCCCCGTTTTTCGCTTGTTCCATATAGGGTAACGCGTTTTCCGTAAGGATCTATGTTCTTTACTTTGCCCTCATAGAAGGTTGCCTTTCTGCAAATCGTCCTGATTGGTATGATGATGTGTCTTGTTTCTATCATGCCTGATGCAACCTGTGGAAGCATTGGTGTGAAAAGCAAAAAATTGTCTTCTGATACCAGTACCAACTCTACTTCGGAGTTGTGCTTAAAGTAGGATTCCAGCCTCTTTGTGCACTCTATTCCCGCAAATCCTCCTCCAAGTACGAGAATTCTTTTCTTTGTCACCTAGTTACTGCCAAATTAGTCGATATAATGTTTGATTCACGAAATTACCATGGTTAGAGTAAAATAGTGCAAACTAGGATGAAAATCGCATGAAAAAGGAATATGTCGTAGTTAGAATAGACGCAGCACCTGATGGCGCACCATATGTGGTTTTGTCGCTCTCACTTACTAAGGATTTTAAGGAATCTCAGTCGTTTCCCCAGTCGCCGTTTGGCTCCGGGGTCATGGGATTCTCAAACATGGATGATATGATGAAAGGCCTAAACAAGATGCTCTCTGGCGGGGCCTTTGGAACGCCGGGCGGAATGACTAGCATCAAGCTCGACATGAGAGAATACAAGGAGCTTGGCATCTCAGTTGGCGACAAGGTCTACCTCGAGATATCAAAGGCCGAGACCTTGGGTGTTTAGTTATCTGGAAATTTCAGCTCTTAGTATTTCGTAAGCTTTTGATGCGTCCTCTTCTCTTAGGACCAATATGATGTCGTCTTGGGAGAAGAATGCGTTCTGCATCTCTATTCCGCTGTTGTGGAGTATCTCTGCCACATATGATACCGCGTCTGAGCGGTTTTGATCCTGGGGAATTCGTATCTTTATTTTTGCCAGCCCGGAGCTGAAAAAGTTCTTCGAAGATGGAAACGACTCGAACATCCTTCTGATGTCTGCAAGATCTTCGGTCAGGACGCGAAAGGTCGAATCTGCCAGCCTGAAAAACTCGTAATCAGAGTCATACTGCTCAAACTTGTTCAAAAGCGAGGCCGTCTCTTTTTTGTCAATGTCGTTTTCTGAAAATCGGATGTCCATTATGCCGTCGGTAAGTGAAAGCCTCGCGTTTTTGAGAACCGATTCAGCCTTTACGTCCTCTTTTTCCAAAAACGAGTCTGCGTAGCGCTTTATCGCAACCACAACTGTGTTTAGGTTCACGGGGTTTCCTAGCTGGCGCTCAACGTCCGGCTGTATTTTGACTGCAAGTGCGGTATAGTTGATCACATCCATTTTCATGCAGTCGTAAATTGAGCGATTCCTTGTGATTATATCCCGCACCGCTTCTGGAACCGAAAGGTTTGCCGCTCTCACAAGGTTATTATTCCATGTCATATATAATAGCCTTATGTCAGATTTCAAGATAAACTACTAAATCTTTATATATTGTCATATATATTACATAATGTAATATGGCAATGTTCTTCGACGACGAGTTCGACAGGCTCTTCAAGAGAATGTCAAGGTCGTTTATGGATCTTGACGACATCTTTGAAGAGACCAAAGACGGCAACACTTTTGGACCATTTTATTACGGTTACTCGATGACCGTTGGGCCAGACGGCAAGCCGCATGTAAAAGAATATGGAAATGTCAGACCTGGACTGCTTCCAACTGCAGACACAAGGGAGCCACTAATTGACACCATCGTAGACGAAAAGGAAAAGATCCTAAAACTAGTAGCAGAGATGCCGGGAGTTGAGAAAAGCGACATCAAAGTTGTGGTGGAGGGAAACACAGTAAATGTAGATGCAGAACATGGTGACAAAAAGTACCATGGACGAGTCCCAATCAAACACAAAGTAGATGCTGACTCGGTAAAAGCATCGTACACAAACGGCATCCTGGAAGTGCAGTTCAAGCTAAAACAGGAAGACAAACCAAAGGGTAAGACCGTGGAGGTCACCTAAACCCCTTTTTTTATGGTGATATTATGAGTGAAATTATACTACTAAAAATCGACGAGACTGCACAACGCCATGTCGGCAAGGGAATTGCGGTAATCGATCCAAAAATAGTCAAGGAAAACAAGTGGCAGACAGGTCAGATTGTGGAGCTTTTGGCCAACAAAAAAACACACGTCAAGATTTGGCCAGGCCCGACCGAAGATTATGGTTCTGGAGTCATCAGAATTGACGGCCTAACAAGGCACAACATTGGAGCTGGGATTGGAGAAAAAGTCTCACTCAAATTAGTAGATGCAGTACCAGCAGAGCAGATAGTCCTCTCTCCAATTGAGAAGATATCAGTAGATGGATTGCAGGAATACATGTCATCTTTGTATGAGGGTCACGTCTTTACCACAGGCGACACCATTATAGTTAACACGCATCTTGGCGGAAAAACTCAGCTAATTGTCACATCTACAACCCCTTCAAAGCCAGTAATCGTTACCTCAAAGACTCAGTTTAAGCTTGGATCCATGACAAAGGCGGTGGACAATTCCATTCCAAGAATCACCTATGATGATTTGGGAGGCCTCAAAAAGGAGGTTCAAAAGATCCGCGAAATGGTCGAGCTTCCCATGCGACATCCAGAGTTGTTCGAAAAACTGGGAATTGAGGCTCCAAAAGGCGTCCTTTTGTATGGTCCACCAGGCACGGGAAAGACTCTTCTGGCTAAGGCGGTTGCAGGAGAGACAAACTCGCACTTTACGGCAATCTCCGGCCCTGAAATCATGGGAAAATACTATGGCGAATCAGAAGAGAGGTTGCGTGAAATATTCAAGCAGGCTGAGGAAAACACACCAAGCATTGTATTTATCGACGAAATAGATTCCATTGCGCCAAAGCGTGACGAGGTCACAGGCGAGGTAGAAAAAAGGATCGTGTCCCAGCTTTTGACCCTGATGGATGGAATGAAATCAAGAGGCAAGGTTGTAGTAATTGCTGCAACAAACAGGCCGGACTCTATCGATCCGGCCCTTAGGAGACCCGGGCGCTTTGACAGAGAAATCGAGATAGGCATTCCAGATGAGGACGGAAGGCTGGAGGTCCTCCAGATTCACACTAGGGGCATGCCGGTAGACGACAAGGTAAACCTAAAGCAGATTGTCAAAGTGACACACGGATTCGTAGGGGCCGATCTGGAATCGCTTGTAAAAGAGGCTGCAATGAGATCGCTTCGAAGAATCTTGCCAGATATTGATCTAAATCAAGAAAAGATCTCAACAGAGATTCTCCAGAAAATCAAGATAGCCGACGAGGATTTCAGAGAGGCGCTAAAAGAAGTCAGACCATCTGCATTAAGAGAGGTTCTAGTACAGATACCAAATGTCAGCTGGGACGACGTGGGAGGCCTTGACTCCCTAAAAGAGGAGCTCATTGAGGCAATAGAATGGCCCCTAAAGCACAAGGAGGCATTTGAACACGTAGGTATCTCGTCACCAAAAGGAATTCTCTTGTATGGCCCGCCAGGTACAGGAAAGACACTGATTGCAAAGGCGGTTGCAAAGATGACCGAGTCCAACTTTATCGCAGTCAAGGGCCCTGAGCTTCTCTCAAAATGGGTTGGCGAGTCCGAAAAGGGAGTAAGGGAGATATTCCGAAAGGCAAGGCAGGCAGCTCCATGCATCATATTCTTTGATGAAATTGATGCGCTTGTTCCAAGACGGAGTGGTGCCGATTCGTCGCACGTATCAGAAAATGTGGTATCACAGATACTGACAGAAATCGACGGCCTCGAAGAGCTGCACGACGTGCTCATAATCGGGGCGACAAACAGACTCGACATAGTAGATGAGGCGCTCTTGAGGCCCGGCAGATTCGATAGGATAATTGAGGTTCCAAAACCGGATGCAAGAGGACGAAAAAATATCTTTGAGATTCACACAAAGAAAAAACCGCTGGCGTCAGATGTCGACATAGCAAAGCTGGTTGAGATCACAGACGGATTCAGTGGGGCAGAAATTGCAGCAGTGTGTAACAGGGCTGCCATAGCTGCACTGAAACGACATGTTAGCGGCAAGACAGAGACAATCAAGGACATCAAGATAACTCAACAGGATCTGGTTGAAGCAGCATCAAAGGTAAAACTATCAACAAAGACATCACATACAGCAATAGCTTGAATTTAGAAAGTCAAGCAAAACTTTTTTTATATTTTCTACAACTGTTGTCCATTCACAGATCACCTGTCATGTTTTGCCACCCATAATTGGATACTGAAAGAAGATAATGTGGCACCAATCTTGTCAGAAAATGTCATGACCTGTATGAGTGTGTCAGTCATTTGTTTTTCTGTAGGCCATGCATAGCTGCCATAATGTCTGTTTCAAATCTGATTGGCTCATCGATTGGAAGTACATCTTGCTTTTTCTATCTTACATGCAGAATAGTTAACACTGAGAGTCTAAATTAAAAAGAAATTTTTGATGACTGAACTTAGTCGATAAGTTCAGTCCAGCCCTTAACGAAGACTGAGTTTTTGTATAGAGGAACTGGTTGACCTACTGTGAAGTCCATTGGTCTCATCCAGAAGATTGCCTTTGTTGGGCAAACACCAATGCATGCTCCGTCGGAGATGCATCTTTCTGGGTAAAAGACGAATGCCTTACCTCTTTTCCAGCCTTCGACTGGTTTTACTCTAAGTACATCTGGTCCCAGGCTTGTGCAGATTTCTACGCATAGTGCGCATCCAATGCACATCTGTTCACCAATGTCTGGTAAAATTGCTACTGGCATTTTTATCGAATTTCCTTACCTTTTGGATCTTAATATAATTTCCCTAAAAAGTTGCAATTATAACGGCGTTAGAGAATTTTTAACGGTGTTATAAAATTTTGATCGCGCTAGTTGATTTTTACAAAATCACAAATCAAGATCAGTAATTTGCAGAGATGATTTTTCTAAATTGTGATTATCTACCAGTGCAAGCTGCAGCTGTGAGTCTTGTTTTCTAATGGAAAGATGATTCATTCTGTCAATTTCGAGTACGTGTCTTCCAATCGTGGGCAGAACCCACCCTTGATCTTTTTTGTATTTTGAAATGCTTCCGGCAAGGATAGCAGAGTTTGTTTTTTGGCCAACGCTTGCAAGCAACACGAGGGTACTGTTGATCAGTTTGCCAGAGTCTTTTCGGTCTGCAAGCGTGGCAAAAAATCCGTTGAGTGAATCAATTATCACAAGGTACTGTTCTTGCGAGATCTGATCCAATACATCTGTGAGTGTGTCTTTCCATGTGTCTTCCTTTGGTTGATGCACAATTAGGTTCTGATTTTGTGGCAGGATGTTTGCTGCAAGGTATCCACTGTACAGCAGATCAAAGTCAAGATAAATTGTAGGAGTTTCCGCAATTAGAGTCATCTTGTGAAAAAAATATGTCTTTGTTATTGCGTCTTCAAATGATATGGAATTCAAGCACTGACTGAAAATTATCTTGGAAATCTTGGATGCGACGTCTTGGTTTTTATCCAACAAGAAATAGTTCACTCTGTGATATAAGAATGAATTTGGATGAGGAGCTGATCTCGCATTCTTTTGTAAAAAGCGACCGCATCTATCTTAATAATGCATCATCCTCGCTCATCACGCTTCAGGCAATGAAGTCAATGACTGATTTTACCTTTCATTACAACACGCTTGGGCCAGATTCGCTTGATTTTGCTTCGTTGCTTGCAGAAAAAACAATCTCATTGAGAAAAGCAATTTCAAGGCTGTTAAAATGCAAGCCAGAGGAAGTGATACTGACCCAGAGCACCACAGAAGGCATCAATGCGGTTGCAGGCGGCATGTCGCTACCAAAAAACTCTAACATTGTAATTCGCGGAACCACTCAAGAACACCACTCTAATTATTATCCTTGGTTGCGACTTGGAAAAAAAGCAGAACTCCGAAGCTTGTCAACGGATAAGAATGGGTTTTTTGAAATTTCTGAGCTTGAAAGATTGGTTGATAAAAATACACGTCTTGTTGCACTAAGCCATGCCCTATACAATACCGGCGCGATTTTGCCAGTGGAGGAGATTGGAGAGATCCTCCAGGAAAGAGGCGTCCCGTATTTTTTGGACGCGGCCCAAACTGTTGGCTGCATAGGAGATTATGATTTTTCAAAAACTGGAGCCGACTTCATTGCCTTTAACGGTTACAAGTGGCTTTGCGGCCCAATGGGGATAGGAGTCTTTGTATGCAAAAAGGACTCTAGCGATTTGCTAGAACCTCTCCAGGTTGCAGGGGAATCGGCAATGCTGTATGATACCAACAAGCTTGCGTACAAAGATCTTCCAGACAAGTTTCAGGGCGGATTTAGGAACTTTGCAGCGATCGTGGGGCTGGAAAGCTCGGTTTCCTTTTTGCAACATCTAGGTATGGATAACATCAGAGAAAAGATAGTCGATCTGGCAGGCCTCATGAGAGAGGAGCTTGAAAAGATTTCAGGTGTAACACTGTACGGCCCAGCCGATCCGCAAAAAAGAACAAGTATTGTTTCATTTTCTTTTGACAAAATACCGCCACATCAAATTGTTGAACAGCTAGAAAAACACAAGATTGTCCTTGCCATGCGTGAGATTGCAGACAAGAAGATTGTGCGCGCCTCGCCTCACTTTTTTAACACGCAGTCGGAAATTCTCTCCACCGTGGAGGCAATCAAGAATCTATAGGTGCTCTTGCTCTTCGATTACCATCATGGTAAGCGTGGATTGCACTTTATCGATTTTTCGTATCTTGTTTGTAATTATGCTTCTTAGATGGTCGGCATTTTCTGACTCGAGTTTTACGACTATATCGTAGATGCCGTACACTCCCTGTACTTCATACTTTAGTCCTTTTTCTACTGAAAGGATCTCCTTTATCTTTGTGATAATTTCTTGGTCTGATCCCAGATCGGAATTCAAAAGAATGAACGAAATAGGCAATGTAGAATGTAGTTTGGGCGGGGTCTATTTAATATATTTGATCACGAAAAAATAGAAGTTACTGCACGATAATTTTGTGAAACCACTCGATCTGACACTAACAGTTTCCGAGAGAATTCCGATGTTTCCTGGATCACCGCAGCCGATTTTTATCGAGTGGGCCAAGCTCAGAGAGGACAAATACAACCTAGAGATGATTTTTTTGAGCACTCACACTGGGACTCACGTTGATGCGCCGTATCACTTTGTAAAACGTGGTAAAAAAATCCACCAAATAGAGCCTGGGCGATTTTTACGAGATACCGTTTTAATCAGAGTAAAATCAGGCCAAGACTACATCACAAAATCAGATATCACCAAATTTGAAAAAAGACACGGAATAATTCCACAGAACTCTACCATTCTATTTGCTACTGGCTGGAATAACAACATATCAAGAAGAAATTTTTTTGAGCACAACCCGGGTCTTGCAGAATCCGCCGCAAGATACCTTGTATCAAAAAAGACAAACCTGGTTGGAATAGATTCGCCAAGTATCGATGCAGGAAATAATCGAGAGTTTTCTGCTCACCACATTTTGCTTTCATCCGATGTTTTGATTTTGGAGAATCTCTGCAATCTACACAAAATAAAGACTACAAAATTCAAGCTTGCTGCGTTGCCACTAAAGCTGCAGGGAGCAACAGGCTCGCCTGTAAGGGCAGTTGCATTTTAGATCACAAACTGGAATCTGCTTTTTTTGTAGTTTTTGTCAAGATGGCCAATGATCGGGATCTGCTTTCCGCAGGTTTTGCACTTGTTGTGCTCATCAAGATTCCACGACGTGATGTCGAATCCGTACCTGCCAATTGCGATGTTTTTGCATCCAGGGCAGTATGTATGCTCGTATGGATGCCCTGGAACGTTTCCTAGATAGACATACTCTAGGCCTTCTTTTTTTGCCACTTCGTAGTGTTTTTCGAGTGTCTTGATTGGTGTTGACGGAAATTCCATCATCTTGTAGTCTGGATGAAACCTCAGAAAGTGAATGGGCATCTCTGGGCCAAACTCATCGTACAAAAACTTGGCAAGTTTTTTTGCGTATTCTATATTATCTCCAGCTTGCGGAACTATGAGGTCTGTGATTTCTACGTGGATCTTTGTCTTGTCACGAATTTCAATAAGACTGTCAAAGATTGGTTTTGGATCCGGCACCCCGATGTATCTTCTAGTAAAATTCGGCTCTGCGCTTCCTTTGAAATCAACCGTGATACAATCCAGAAACTCACCCATCATTCTTACTGACTGTGGTGTATCATATCCATTTGAGACAAATATGTTAAAGAGACCTTTTTTGTGAGCTTCAAGGCCACAGTCTCGTGCAAACTCGATAAAGATTGAGGGTTCGTTGTACGTGTACGCGATTCCCTGGGATCCACGATCCACTGCCATCTGAGCAACTTGTTGGGGCGTCATGTCAGTTCCCTCTACTTTTCTTCTTTGTGAAATGTCATAGTTTTGGCAGTACTTGCACAGCCAGTTACATCCAGTTGTTGCAATTGAAAAGATTCTTGTCCCAGGCATGTAGTGAATTACCGGCTTTTTTTCTATTGGATCTACGTTTCCGGTGATTACCTTGCCATAGACGAACAGGTCTAGCTTTCCTCCTACGTTTCCGCGTATTCCGCAAAGGCCGATTTGACCGTCCTTGATTTCACAGTACCTAGCACACGCTGTGCATCTGACTTTGTTGTCAGGCAATTTATCGTAGAGGATTGCTTCTTTGTTCAAAGCCGTACTATTACGCAGTTTCATAATATAAAGAATATCTCATTGTCTAAATAACTGAGTGTATCACAAAACAGCAAATGAGTAAGCCTGGGAATTTATGGCGCAAGATTCACGGAATGGTTGCAAAGAGGCCAACTAATTTTTCGTGGTTGTTGCAAGACAAGCTGGCTGGTTCAGGCATGCCCACAAGCTTTGAGGAGATAAACTGGATCAGAAAACAAGGAGTCAGATCAATTGTCACAATGACAGAAGAGGGCCTCCCAGATTCTTGGGTAGACGGTTTGAAATACCTGCATGTTCCAACAGAGGATCTTTCTGCTCCTGACATTGAAAAAATCGATGCCGCAGTTGAATTTATCAATGAACAAATTAAGAGCAAAGACCCAGTTATGGTTCATTGTGCAGCAGGGATTGGAAGGACTGGAACCATTCTTGCAAGCTATCTTGTCAAATACCAAAAAATGTCTGCAAAAGAGGCGATTTACAAAGTCAGGGAGGAAAGGCCCGGCTCCATACAATCAGAGTCGCAAGAAATTGCGATTTCTGTATATGAAGAGTTTTTAAAATCTAAATGAAAATCAACTAGAATGCAACAAAACGTAGAATTAGTAAAGAAATTTTATTCTCTTTTTGGAAAACACGACAGACAATTTCTCGAATTGTGTCATGACGACATAGAATGGACAGTCATGAAGAACATGCCAAATGGAGGAATACATATTGGAAAGAAAGCAATCTTTGATGGATACTTTCCAAAACTGTTTGCAAATTTTGAAGAGTTCCATGTAGAAATCGATGAGTTTACAGGCATGGATGACAGAGTGATCGTTCTTGGTACATACAAGGTTATCTCCAAATCAAAAAAGAAGTTTGATGCCCCATTTGTCCACATTTACACAATCAGGAACAACAAGATAGCAAAGTTCAGGCAGTTCACAGATACTGCAGAAATTAGAAACGCAATAAGCTGATTTATTCTGGAATGGAAATTGTCTCTATTTTTCCGTCAACTACCTTGATGAACAAGAACCTGTTGTCTTTGAAGATCAGTGTAACTCCACCCTCTGCGTCCGGCTCTTCAACTTCAAGTACAGGTTGGCCCAAAAGTCCATCGTATTTTGCCATAATTTTTTGCTCCAGAAGTAGCTTATATCCCTAATTGATCGTGATTTCTATCTCTTTTGCGCCACCCTTTACGTCGTCAGGATCTGTAAAGTGGTGTTTTTGCCAAGACGCGTAGACTTCGGCTCCGATTTTGTGTTTTCCTGCACCAAGCTCCGATGCCTTGATTGTTACTTTTTCGTCAAAATCAAAGAGCTCTGATTTGACATCGTCTTCTGTTAATCTTATGAATGGTTCAAAGTTTTTTGCCACCTGAACCCATACTCGCTTTTCCTTCATCGGGTTGACGAGTTTTGGATTTCGTGTCCAGAAAATTGAGGCCTTCCTATACGTGTCTATTTCCTTGAGTGCGTGCTTTCTAAGGCCGCCAGACACTAGCTTAATTCCGTATTTCAGTTTAAACAGATTATCGAATTTGTTGTATGATTCTGTCCAGCTTTCTTCGTTGAATGCGTCCCTAAGACCTCCCTGAATTGCAAACTTGACTCCAATTACAATGTCATCGTTTTTTGTATACTCGTCTTTGTCTTTTGTAAGACTCACTTCTGTGATGTACGTCTTTTGGCTTCCCATAATGCACGATGATTTATATCCACAATAAGTTGTTTTCCGATAGAATGAATGCCCAAATAGTCAAGTCTTCAACAAAGGAGACAAGCCTGTCCATTCGCGGTTCCGACATAGGTACGCTATACATCGTACAACATGAGCTTCTAAAGGATCAACAGGTAGAGTTTGCAGGTGTAATTCTAAGACATCCACTCACAAATGAGTACTGGGTGCGCGTAAATTCCTCAAAAGGAAACCCAATTAAGGAAATTGAAAAGGCTACTACTTCGGCTATCGAGATTGCAGAAGACCTAAAGCAGCTTATTCACTCAAAACTTAAAGGTGCGTAAATGCAATTTTGCCCCAAGTGCGGCATACGTCTAAAAAAAGGCGTCTGCCAAAAGTGCGGTCATACAGGCTCAGAAGAAAAGCAAGAAACAAAAAAATCTAGTGCGCAGCTTGACAAAGATTTTACCGTCTTTGATGAATCGCAAGGAAATGAAACTCTGCCAACAATTAAGATCGATTGTGAAAAATGCGGCCACAACGAAGCTGTGTGGTGGATGCTTCAAACACGAAGTGCGGATGAACCTACCACTCAATTTTATCGCTGTTCCAAATGCAGTCACACTTGGCGCAATTATGCATGAATCTTCATCGTGATAACGTTTAACTTGTACTAGAATAAAACCACATTTAGCTTTGTTCTCAGCAAAAACTAGTGGCTCAGACGAATGGAAGGCAATCCTTTCTGCAATTTCTACTTTGGTTGAAGAGGCAACTTTCGAGGCCACATCGGAAGGAATTACATTCAGGGGAATGGACCCATCACATGTAGCACTAATCGACATTTCTTGGCCAAATTCTGCTTTTGAGAAATACGAGTCAGATGGTGACATCAAATTTGGCGTGCGAATTGACGAATTCTCAAAGCTGATCAAGCGGGCAGACAAAAGCGAGCCAATTGAAATAAGCATCACAGACAACATGCTTCTCATCTCAATTGGAAAGAACAAGCAGTACAAGATGAGGCTCATCGAGAGCTCCGCCACGGACACGCCGCTGCCAAAGATACCATACGATACCAAGATAGGCCTAGCAACCATGCTGTTTGACAAGATTCTGGGAGATGTCCAAGTGGTCTCTGACTATCTGACTATAAAGGCAACTGCCACAAAGGCTGAGTTTTCAGGAAAGGGAGATTCCGGCGAAGTTCTCATCTCACTTCAAAAACAGCAAGATGAGCTGTCAGAGATAACAGTCAAAGAGGAAAGCACCGGTACCTATAGTCTTGAGTACCTAAACCCCATAGTCAAGGCGGTAGGCACCGCTTCAGGCTCAATCATATGTGAGTATTCGTCTGCCAAGCCGCTTCGAATCGAATTCAAAGTGGCAAATATGGGAAGAATCCACTTTTACTTGGCGCCGCGAGTCGAAAGTTAAAATTTATGGTATAATCCAAAATGACGACTATGAGAATAGTACTAAAGTTTGGAGGCACATCACTTTCATCTGCAAAGCAAATAAGGGCAGTAGCCAAGTTTGTAAGCTCCGTTTCAAAGAAAAACGAAGTTGCAGTTGTCTGTTCTGCAGTGGATGATGTAACGGATCAGCTATTACAGATTTCAGAATCAATTCAAAAAGCAAACAAAAATGCAGCAACATCTGGAATGTCAAAGCTCGCAAAGCAGCACATACAGATTGCCAAAGACTCGGTATCAGACCCCCAGATACGAAAAAAACTCGTCTCAAGCCTCGAGGTGGATTTGCGGGAGCTGGAAGGACTGCTTCATGGGATGATGCTTCTTGGGGAGGTTACCCCGCGTTCATCCGATTATCTCATTTCGTTTGGAGAGAGGCTCTCAATTCAGATAGTCTCACACGCAATAATGGATCTAAAGTCAAAATCAGTGGCACTTTCCGGCAAGGATGTCGGAATTGTGACTGATTCCAATTTTGGCTCATCAAAACCCCTCATGGATACAACGAAGCTTAGAGTGTCTGCAAATCTGGAACCATTGTTTGCAAAAAAAACAATTCCAGTTATTGGTGGGTTTGCGGGAGCCGACCAGCACGGCCACATCACCACGTTTGGAAGAGGCGGATCTGACTACACTGCAACAATAATTGCATCCTGCATCAAGGCAGATGAAGTATGGCTAATGAGCGATGTTGATGGCCTAATGACTGCGGATCCAAAGATAGTCAAAGAAGCCAAAGTCATTCCAGAGGTATCATACGTTGAGGCAATGGAGATGGCGCTTTTTGGTGCAAAGCAGATTCATCCCAGATCCTTTGAGCCGCTTCTCTCAAAGAAGATCCCAATGCGAATAAGAAATACGTTCAATCCCGAGAGCCAAGGGACGCTTGTTACTGCTACTCCTGACGAGGCAACAAACAAGACGGTCAAGTGTGTGAGCGTGATCCGCCACAACGGCCTAATAGACATGAGGGGGGGAAGCATGGTCGGCGCACCAGGAACTGCAGCGACCATATTTTCTACGCTAGCAAAAGCAGGAATCAACATCATGATGATCTCTCAGAGCCCGTCTGAGTCAAGCATCTCAGTTGTGGTAAAGAAGAACGATTTAGACAAGGCGGTAAACACATTGGAGATGAATCTTCTTGGAAAGATGATTAAGAAGATAGACGTCACTACGGATGTTTCCATAATTGCACTAATCGGCTCTGGAATGCGTGGAACTGTGGGTGTGGCATCAAGAGTGTTTGGAGCTGCCGCCAAAAACAAGGTAAACGTAATCATGATTGCCCAAGGCTCGTCTGAGTTGAACTTGGCGTTTGTTGTCAAAGACAGCGATTGTCAAGCTGCAGTACAAGCACTACATGAAGAATTTGAGTTGGCAGATCAGATAAGCTAAAAACGCTTAAACGTATTATCAAGCCACGAACAGCAGTGAACAAGCTCATCGTTGTTTTTACGGCTGTGGTAATTGGAGCAATAGTGACATCACTGTATTTTGTAGATCCGTTTGCTGTTGCAAAGCCGCAAAGCAAGTTTCACTTTACAAAGACGCTTACTTCTTTGCACGATCCAGGCGTTGGCCAATCAGGACAGTTCGCACTACTCTTGTCTCCAAACCAGGGAAGTTTGTACGACGGCTCACTCACGTTTGCTGCCACTACACCAATAGAGATTGTCGTGTTGCATGAGATCTCAAAAGAGGACGTCAAGGGGCAACCTACCTGGAGTGTTGATGGGAATACGATCTATGGGATGAGCGTAATGGAGCCTGCAAAATCGGGCTCGTTTGAATTCACCGGAGCTGCACTGGCATTTAGAAGCAGAGATTCCTTTTCTGTTACGGCAAGCGTTGACGGCTGGATTCGCGGCCAGCCAACCGAAATAGCTATGCAAGAGATTGCACCTCAAGAAAGATCGTTTTTCTTGCCAGATTCACACGTTCCTGTGACCATACCCATGCGTCTTGGCTTCTTTGAAAGTGATTCTGTCTACTATATCGTGACGGATTCAAGTAACCAAACCCTGGCAGACAGAGCATCAAAAGATTGGAGGATCGAGTTTGCGCCGAAGCTTAGGTGGATGCCTGCTTCATCACAAGATTCGATCTATGTATTCACAAATGGCGAAAAGGGAGACGGGATGTACGGTTACCAAGGGGATGTATTTGCAAGCATCCCAGCCAAGTCAGATGATTACAGTCCCCTTCGCAGTGTGATTATGGTATCTTGGAAAGCGGGACAAAACCCGCAGGTGCTCGATTCTGAAGATGAGATCCTCAAGGCAGAAAAGGACAGCCGCATCAAGCTAGTCAGAACGAACGTCACAATTAACGCACCACAAATGGCGTGGCCTGGTGGACAGCTGTCTGTCAGTAACAATACCATCTCAAACGAATTTGGCAAGTCTCAAGTGTTGAGTATAGACAAAGACTCTAAAAAAGTGGAGTTTGTTGCGCATAGGGGGTGGGGGGCTGATGGCAGAACCATTTACTACATAATTACGGACGCAACACCAAAAGGCCCATCGGATCTAATGGGAGTTCCAACATCACCAAAGCTTGCAAATGCATTATCATCAAACATAGTTTCAGACATGTATCAATTCAAGAACGGCATCAAAGGGTCGGGGCAGCTTGGATTCCAGCCAAGTATACTGAGCTCAACGAACCAAAACTACGTACCCATTTGCCGAGTTTTGATTGTGGAGTGGAAAAACCCAGCTGACGCATTGATTCTTGAGAATGTAGGCGATATCGACAAAAAGAAATCAGATAGAGACATCGATGTGACTCTTGCAAGGCCATTAAGCGAGGATCATGTAGTGAATTGTCCGATAATAGAATCTACAGATTTCAACAAACGATAAAATAGCTTTTTGAGAGACTGAGATCACTTGGTAGGCAAATTATTCATTGTGGGCGTAGGTCCTGGAAGCCACGACCACATGACGTTTAGGGCAAAGCAGGTAATCGAGGAAAGCAACACCATAGTAGGCTACGACACCTACGTCAGCCTAGTCGAGGACCTAATCAAGGGAAAAGAAATCTATCGATACGCAATGACGCAGGAAGTCGAGCGCGCAAAGCAGTGCATCGAGCTTGCAATGGAAGGAAAAATTGTGTCCCTGGTATCAAGCGGGGATCCTGGAATTTATGGGATGGCGGGCCTAATTTACGAAACTCTGGCAGAAGGAGGATGGGATCCAAAAACCGGCCTTCAAGTGGAAGTGGTGCCTGGCGTATCTGCTCTTAATTCATGCGCTTCCTTGATTGGCTCTCCATTGATGACTGACTTTGCGGTGGTAAGCATGAGTGATCTTTTGGTTCCATGGGAGATAATTGTAAAGAGAGTAGAGGCCGCAGCCCAGGGTGACTACGTAATTGTGATTTACAATCCGTCAAGCAAAAAAAGAATACACCAGCTACAGGACACTCGCAAGATCTTGCTGAAATACCGCAAGCCGACGACCCCCGTTGCCATAATCAAGGGAGCATACCGCGATTCGCAGTCAATTGTGATTACAGATCTGCAGAACATGGAAGAGCACGCAGACAAGCTTGGCATGATAAGCACCGTGATAATTGGAAACTCCTCTACCTACAACTTCAAGAATTTGATGATAAATCCGCGTGGCTACACATCAAAGTACAACCTTCAGACAAACTAGACGCTGTTCTTGATTGCGTTGTGTAATTCCTCATCCAAGACAAGATTATCACGGATTGGCGCAATTATTTTTACCATATAGTTAGCCACCGTCTGTTTCAGATCTGATGGATGAAGCTTGCCGCCAGAGAAAGCTACCTCAAGCTCGGGATAGTTTGTGTATGTTGCGTTTCCCCCGAACTTCTCTGGCCTTTCTACCATGATTTCGGAAAACTCGTGGAATATGATGTGTTTTGCCATCTGCAAAATTGGGTTGTTCGTGTTTCCTGCCTCGCACCACCCTTTTTTGATTTTTGAGCGGATTTCATCGTCTGAATCATGTATGAATATGCCTGATCCTGGCTTGGATTTTGACATCTTTGTTCCTGATTCGTCTGCAGATATCGGTTCTGTGAGTCCCGGAAGCAGGCTGTGGTGGATTGCGACTGGAACCTTCCACTTCATTTTTGGAAAGATCTCTCGTACAAGCATGTGGATTTTTCTCTGATCCATGCCGGCGTGTGCAATGTCCACATCTATTGTATGTATGTCGACTGCCTGCATTGGCGGATACAATAGTTTTGAGAGATCAATTTTTTCTTCGCTTTCAGATCTGCCCATTATAGTCAGTGCCCTCATGGTTCTTGCAAGGGACATGTGCTTTGTGAACTGGACAAAGTCCTTCCAGTATTCTTTGTGAGAGTCATACAGTTCGGTTCCTCGGATTATTTGCACGCCAGGACAGACCGTCTTGAATGCTTTTTCATAATAGTTTGAGACCTTCGATACTGTCTCCCAGCTCCCACCAAGCTTGTCGTTGATTATCGTGTGCCAGTCTGCCAAAAAGACATTGCATTGCACGCCGGCTTTGAGAAAATCATTGATTTTGAATCCGGTGCTGATCAAACTACCAAGATGCAAGAATCCGGATATCTCCAATCCGATGTAGTGTCGCGGCTTTGAGTTTGTCTCAAACAGGGTTGTGAGCTCTTCTTTTGTAACTATTTCTTCTGTTGGCGGCCGTGACACCAGCTCAACTTTTTGCGTGACATCCATTTAGTTGGTTTTGCTCTGAAATGCTATTAAAGCTAATGAAAAAATTGGGGAAAAAAGTTCATTGGGGTTTGTATTGTTTGAAGAACTCTTGGCCTGCTTTTGCGAGTTCTTCTGGAGACATGTCTATTTTCCGAGTTGCGATGCCCCAGATATGGCCGAAGGGATCCTGGATATGGCCGAAGGGATCCTGGATTTGACCGAATCGATCACCCCAGAATGCATCCATAAGAGGCATCGTAGGCTTGGCCCCAGCTGCAATTGCCTTGTTGAAGGTCTCGTCTGCGTTTTCTACATACATGTAGATGTAAATTCCTGTGCCGCCAAGTGATTGTGGAGAACGGCAGTTCATTTGTGGCATTTCATCGGATAACATTACGTGTGAATTTCCGATTTTGAGTTCTGCGTGCATTATGCTGTTGCCATCAGGCCCAGGAAATCTGTAGATTTCTTGTGCTCCAAACGCCTTTTTGTAAAATTCTATTGCAGCCACACCGCCCTTTACTATCAAAGAGGCAGTGACTGTGCTGTAACCGTCTGGAATAGGTTTTGTCATGGGTTAAGACTTCAGATATTTGATTTAAGCCTTGTTGCAATTTGATTAGTAGATCTATGTAACTTACTGATCCAGCTCATCAAGTGATTTTCTTGGTTTTGTGCTAAGATAGAATGCGTGGGCCGAAATCACAAATGCGACAAAAAATATTTTTGTTGCAAAGATCAGATTCCACGGCCTAGTGGGATCTGGATACGCAATTGTCAGCGAGTCAATATCTGGAACTTTGCCATCCTGTATTCCAGCTCCAATTTGTGCGGAAAGAACCGTGAAGTTATACATTAGCTCGTAAAGGCAGATTATGCAAAAGCTAAGAAGCATCAGCTGTAAAAGCGACATTCTCCAGGAATGGAGCCTTACCGTTTTTTTCCAACCTATTCTCGATACACAGTACCAACCGATGATTGTTGAAAAAAACAACCAAGTGATGAGTTTTGCAAAATGTGGAAATGGAAACTCTGTCTTTACTAGGACTTCGCCCATTACGTATGTTCCTTTTTTGTTCCATTCATCCATCATTGCATAAACTGCATACGCAGTAATCGATGCCATCATGACAGCACAGACATAGAAAATGTACAGAAATACTCTGTAGCCTTGCTCATTTTCTTGCAGGTGATGAACCTTCATGTAATCTCCGCTTTCTGCATTTAGATATAAAATTTGTCTGAAAAGGCTCTGTCAGCTTGTTGGGTGCTACTCTCCAGTCAACAACCAACGCATCAAACCGGTTTAATACATTCACGCCCATATTATACCCAAATTGCCAATCAAATCGGTAAAGCAAAAACACCTACCAAATACCGAGCAGAGCCAAATGATGTACACCTTTAGGGAGATGGTGAACCATTGCATCAGAATCGGCCTTGAAAGCAACTGCTCCACAATGAAAAAACTCTCATTGTTATCGTATTCCCAGCTCAAAGATTATCCCATAATGTCATACTACAAACTCACTGCGATCTCACAGGCGGCAGCAAGGCTGGCACAGATGAAAAAAGACATCAGAAAGGGCAAGTGCGTAAAGTCGCCGTTTGTCAGAAAGCCGTACCTTGTCTCCTGTTACGGATTCAAAATCAACGGAATGTTGTTGTCGTTTCCAATCAGAGACAGAGAGTTTGCAAGCATTCTACTGACAGATCATACGGTACGAGAACTATCGGCGCAAGATATCACACCGAAGTCATTTACAATCACGTCAACATCACTCTCAATTGCCATCCAAAAAAACGTAGAAGAGATCAAGCCGGAATCGGCAATTGGCATAGACAGGAACCTCAGAAACATAACGATATCAACACCAGAAAAGACAATAATGTACAGGACGGAAAAAATCCTCTCAATCAAGGAAAACTCACAATTTGTGAGAGCGTCATTCAGAAGGTTTGACAAGAGGGTAAAGAACCGATTCTTTACAAAACTCCGAGGAAGGCAGGCAAGGAGGGTAAACCAACATTTGCACAAGATTTCAAAGCACATTGTAGAAGAGGCAAAAAGAACAAAATCAATCATAGTATTTGAGGATCTGACTGGAATCAGAAGACTCTACAAAAAGGGAAACGGCCAGGGCAAAAAATACAGAAGAAAGATGAACATCGCGATACCAAATTATGAATTGCAAAGACAGGTAACATACAAGGCAGTATGGGAAGGCGTACCAGTGTATTTCGTAAATCCAAGGCGCACCAGCAAACTCTGTCCGATATGCGGAGGGCTACTCCAAGAGGACAGGATGAACCGTCGTAAATTGTGGTGCAGTAATTGTGGCAAATCCATGGATCGCGACGTTGTCGCATCCATGAACATTGCTTACAAGGGGTGGGCTAGGCTTATCCATCCCAGAGGGGTTTCAGGTGAAGCAGTGAAAGGAAACGTGGATAGACTGAATCCGCTAATCCTCCGAGTCGATGGAACCAAGCTGACTGAGACGATGCCATGATATGGCGGCACCCGCCAAGTTAACAGAGCCTCTGAAAATCCAATGAAGTTTATTAGACTTATGCAAAAAGACAATTCATGAAAGTGCCGGTGAACCTCCCGTATCTCGGTAGAGAAGAAATCTCCGAAGTAAATGCAGTTCTTCGCGGCGGCGCACTGACGTCTGCTGCCAATTTTGGTGGGAAAAACGTTCAGGAATTTGAAAACCTTGTCTCTTCTTTTGTCAAATCAAAATATGCCGTTGCGGTCAACTCGGGCACTGCCGCACTCCAGGCAGCCCTGTATGCCCTTGACATAAAGCATGGAGATGAGGTTTTACTTCCCTCTTTTACCTTTGTTGCCACCGCAAACGCAGTCGTTTCTACTGGTGCAAAGCCAGTCTTTGTCGACATACTAAAAGACAACTACACCATGGATCCAGCAGATCTGAAAAAAAAGATAACAAAAAGGGCAAAGGCTGTGATCCCAGTCCACTTGTATGGCAACGTGGCATATATGGACGAGATTTCAGAGATCGCAAAAAGGCACAATCTAGATGTAATTGAGGACGCGGCCCAATCCATGGGTTCCACCTACAGGGGAAAGCAGACTGGAACATTTTCTGAGCTTGGCTGCTTTAGCCTGTATGCAGCAAAGGTGATGACGTCTGGTGAAGGCGGCATTGTTGTTACTAGCAACAAAAAGCTGCGAGAAAAGCTACTCATGATTCGAAACCACGGAATGGTTCACGGGTATGACACAAGAGTCTTGGGATTGAATCTCAGACTTCCCGAGATAAATGCAGCAATAGCCAAAGTTCAAATGAAAAAGCTGCCCAGCTTTTTGCAAAAAAGACAAAAAAATGCAGAGGCCCTCACCGAGCTTCTCTCTGGACTTGATTTGATTTTACCAAAACAGAGAAGGCATGAGAAGGTAAATTGGTATCTCTACACAATTGCAAGCAGATCAAGAGACAAAATTCTGAAAGAGCTTAACGCAAGGGGAATTGGCGCTACTGTGTACTATGGAACACCTGTACACAAGACACCATACTACAACAAAAAAACCAGGCTCCCAGTAACAGAGTGGGCCGCCAAGAACGTTCTGTCACTTCCTGTTCAACCAATGGTTACTAAAGCTCAGCTAGAGATTACTGCCAAAACTATTCGCAGCGTGCTTGCATGAAGATTACAGATGTTGCTGGCGAGATATGTAAGATAGTTCTTCCAATACACGAAGATGTGTTCTACGGCAACTCGAATTCCCGTATCGGGATTTGCACGCTGTCAAGCATGAGTCTCTTGCGAGATATTGCAGGCTCTGATCTTCTAAGCAAAATATCAATCGTAGGTCGACTTTTGTCGGAAAACAAGGGAATCGATGCTCTCATTCATTATGTAATAAAGAATCCAACGCTTGACACCATTGTTGTTTGCGGTGCTGAAGTTGTCGGCCACCGCACAGGTCACTCACTTGTCTCTCTTTACAGATATGGGACTGATCAAAACAGCAGGATAATCAATTCGGTTAGCCCTGATCCCATACTAGTATCTTCTAAATCAGAAATACGCCAATTCCAAAACCAGGTAACGCTTATCGACAGAATAGGTGAGATAAGGCTAGAGAAGATCAGAGAGATTGTAAACTCGATCTAGTACTCGTTTCTTTGTCGGTCTCTATTGATTTCGTTTTTTCTTTTGTACTCTGCTACAATGTCATCTGGTGTCAGATTCAGCTCAAGCGATGCTTGAACCACAAAATGCCATATGTCGATTAGCTCCTCCTTTGCTTCGTCCGTGTTAAATGGTGTAGGCTTTTTCCACCACTTCCAGCTCGTAGTGCGCTGTAGCTCAACTGCCTCCTGAATTATCGCTGTACAGAGTGCTGCGACTTTTCCTTCCACGTCTTTTGGATATCGTTCAAGGTTCATCATGTCTGCAAGGCCTTTTTGCAAAGAAAAAATTTGTTCTAGTCTGTCCATGATCAGAATTCGGATCTTGTATTCTTAAGTTTTCAGAATCCGATCATCTTTTGATAGTTTCTTACCCTATTTTCTATCTTTGATTTGTTTAGTGCCAATAATGCATCGACCCCATACCTTTCAACCGCGAACGAGCCAAGCACGTTTCCATATACGGCTGCCTTTTTTATCTCAGAGAGATTGGTGCTCCTTTTGCTTGCCAGATACCCGATCATTGCGCCAGCAAACGAGTCTCCTGCACCTGTTGGATCGACTATATCCTCAAGCGAGAATGCTACCGATGGAAAGATCACATCCTCAAAGAACAAGAGCGAGCCGTGCTCACCCTTTTTGATTATCACGTATTTTGAGCCCCATTCCATCATCTTCTTTGCGCATTTGATGAGATTGTGCTCTTTTGTGAGTAATTTTGCCTCCTCGTCGTTTATGACTATGCCGTCTACCGATTTTATCATCTTGATTACTGATTGTCTCTTCGTGGCAATCCAGTACTCTATGGTATCACACATGGAAAATCGTACGTTGTCAAACTCCTTGATTAATGAAGAGTTTTGGTCTGGGTCGTTGTTTGCCAGATAGACAAATTCTGATTTTTTGTACTCGTCTGGCACCTTCGGCTTGAAGCTTCCAAGTACGTTGAGCTCAGTCTTGTTTGTGGTTCTCTTGCTTAGTGTTTTGTCGTAGCTTCCATCATATCTGAATGTCTTGCCCTTTTTTGTCACAAATCCCTGCAAGTCAAGGTGGTTTTGTAGGATCTGGCGGTATTTTGCTGGAAAATCCGTGCCCACTACTGCAATCAGACCGGTATCTTCAAAAAAACTTGCAGAAATACCGGCAAACGTTGCTGCCCCGCCCAAGACATCCTTGAGAACTTTGGTTGGAGTCCTGATTGTATCTAGTGCGGTTGAGCCAAATACGGTAAGCAATATCTGCAAGATTATGCGTCGTGTATAAATTCCCTAGTCTGGTCCTGTGTCGGATAGTACGTAAACGGCACATCAATCGATGTAAAGAACAGTTGGTACTTTGTCACACCTGAGATCTTTACTTGTGCGTTATCAGAGTCCGCACCATGCTCCTTGAGCCACATTCCGCTCGTGGTTGCCTTGCCAAGAGCCGGCAGCATGAAAGGATCAAGTGTGCCTTGTCCTAGCTTGTCATCGTCTGCCAGAATTGAGAATTCCGTGTTGCCTGCAGTGAGGACAAGCAGTGATGGGTTGTCAAATTGGAGCTCCAGATTGTACAGTGAGCCCTTTTCCGATTTTTCTATCAGCTCGCTGTCTGTGATTGTAGCGCTGATTTGTGACGCTGAGGCGTATTGTATGTAGCCAAACAGGATTACACTTACTATGGCTGCTACTATACCAATTGCCTTTTTTCCCATACCTGAGAATTAAAAATCGGCTTTTGTGCAGGGGGGCGAAAAATTTTCTGATAATATGTGTAAAAAGTTTGATCCGATCTCTAAGCTACTTTAAGCTAACAGAATAAATCGAAATCTCTTTAATTTTATTATCATTGGCAAAGATTAGGCTCAGGTTTGGAGAGAACGAGGTAGAAATCGAGTCGAGAGACTTTTACATAGATAACGACACCGCAGCCCAAGTCATTGAGGATCTTGCAGCTAGGCTTGGAGAGAACAAAGCACGAATCATAACTGACGAGGAACACTCACTTGAGCCGCCACGCGGAATCACTGAAGCATACGAAACAAACATGGATTACCTGAAGATGTTCAGGGATGCCGAAGTTCACGAGCCGGAATTCACAGCGCCTGTCACAGTTACAGCAGACGAAGTGCCAGACAAGATCGAGATTCTAGAGAGAGATTTGTTTTTTGCAAGGCCTCGAACTGTCTCAGAGACAGTTGAACAACTGCGTGAATATGGATGGCTTGCCAGTCCACTTGATGTCTCAAAATCGCTAGCTAGGATGGCCTTTCACAAGGAGCTTGCAAAAAACTCGCAGGAAAACAGAACTTGGTACTTTAAGGAAACCCAAGTAATCAACTAGCATATCTACAAACTTCGCACTTTGTAAATACTGTTCCGTCCAGATGATCAAAGTGGGTATTACATTTTTTGCATGTGTGGTGCATCTCAAAATATCCGTCGGCCTCTACCTGTCCCACTGCAAATGATTCCAAGTCTGGGCTTTTGCACTTTATGCAGTGACATCCGCAATCACACTTCATGATCTGCCAGATTGTATCTGCTATTTATTTCAAAATTGGCTACAAAATCCTCTAATGTTATTATATCATTTATGATAATAGAAATTATTGGCTAGAAAACGGGTCATACCAATTGAGATAGACGACCATTTCAAGTTGTTTGGTAAGGAACCATGGGAAGTTGACTATGGTGAAAAGTGCCCTGTATGCAATGTAAGAATAGATGAGTATGGATTTTGTTCCTGTGGTGCTAGTGGAGACTAGTTCTAGCGAATTTTGTTGCAAAGATCATTGCTACACTTAATACCAGAATAGCCGCAACGGGGAATTCTGGAATCACCGATACCCCAATGATTTGAACGGTTCCTGTTTGGTTTGGTTTGATACCAAGCATGACGTTGGTGCCTAAAGAGGATTCATGGTGTGAGAGCGGCTTGCTGTTTAAGAACACTTCGTACGGGTTTCCAAGTAGATCTTTTGGAATGATGAGTGTTATGTACTTGGTTGCTTCGTTTACGTCAAAACTGATTTCCTTGTTTGGTTGATCAAGCTCGAGTGGAGAGACGTCTGCTTGTGTTATGATATTGACATTAAATTTTTTGTCTTCCCATTGGATTTGCTGAACGGTTTGAGTTTTTTCCAATTCGTATTCCAGATATATCCTACAACCGTGACATTTGATGCCTTTTGTGTTTGTAATATCGACTGGGTTTGTGTTTGCAAACACAAGATCTACTGTATCTGGAAAGTAGAACACCGTGCTCGCAAGGTATTGGTAATCCAGAGTCCACATGCCATTCCTTTCAACAATAAATCCCTCTAAATCATATTCAACTAGGATGTCTTTTTTTGTTGGAAATATCATAAAATTGGTTTTTCCCCCGCCGGTTTCCCCGTACTCTGCAGACTCACCATCTTCGTCTGTTACTTGTAAATTGGTAAAGTCATCTGAGATCACATAGAGTTGTTGGGGGGTGTTGCTTGGCCCTACTAGGTGAACCACGTGTGCCTTGCCATCTTCGTTTATTGTTATTTTTACTTCTTGGGTTGCTGGCTTGCCAAAAGATATTTCTTGAGCAAAGGCAGAGCCTGTTGTCAAAATTAATGTGAATATGATTACAGCCATGATGATTTTTTGCACAGTTCCACCTATTCGGATATTGAGACCTTTAACATCTTGATATCTTCAAGCGGGCAGTCATTTTTGTCTCGTGGCTGGTTCACTATAGAATCTGCCACGTTCATCCCCTCAATTACCTCGCCAAATGCAGTATACTGTCTGTCAAGGAAGGTGCTATCTGTAGTGACTATGAAGAATTGTGAGCCTGCACTGTTTGGATCCATTGCCCTTGCCATAGAGACGACACCACGTAGGTGCGATTTGGAATTGAATTCAGCCTTAATCGTGTAGCCTGGGCCACCCATACCCCACCTGCGCTTGTCTGGGGTTTTTGTATTTGGATCTCCCCCTTGAATCATAAAGCCAGAAATTATCCTGTGAAATAGGGTTCCGTCATAGAATCCGCTCTGCGCCAACTTGACAAAGTTTCTGACGGTTTCTGGCGCAATGTCTGGTTGTAATTTAAATACAATCTTTCCAAACTTGGTCTCTATCGTTGCCGCCGTCAATTATAGCCCAACTTGTTTTTGAGCATAAGAGTCTTACTATTCTTAAATTATTTTGAATGCAGGTTGTAATTATTACAAACTTTTAATTTCGATTGTTACGAACCTTGTTCAAAATTTCCGGAGAGATTTTTGAGGATCAGTGAAATTTCAATGTTATAATAATTTTTTGTGGGCCGTAATGGACAACATTGATTTTGTGAAAAAGTTATAGTCTTATATAGAACGAGCAAAATTACAAATTATGAATCGCACAAATCAGAGCACCGTCATCAAACAAGCAATCAATTCTTATCTTGACAAGGGACTGACTGACAAACAAGACATTTACAGCAAGGTTGTTGAGGAACTTGGCGTTCCAAGACCAACAGTGCGAAGGGTTGCACGCGATCTTAGAAACGAGTTGCTGACAAAAATTAAAATTTTACAATCCGAAGTACCACAAGCAGAATCTGCGAATCAAGACGAATAAACTTCGTTTATCTTTTCTTTTATTATCATCTCCAGAAAACAGCATTAACGTTATATTCGACTTTTTTTGTTCTAAAACATGGGATATCTGCGGAACCATCTGGCAACCGTAGTGGTTTCTGCCTTCGCTGCCTTTTTGTCAGGAATGTATTTTGTAATGCCGCCAGCCATGCACTTCTTTTTGTTGGTATGTATTGTGGTTACTTGGTTTTTGGCCTTTATGTGTTGGATTGTGCAAAAAGGTACGGATTATGCGCATAAACACAGCCCACCACACAGTCACGACGAAAAAAAAAGCTCGACTAGAGTGATCGTGCAATCTCATGGTTCTCAGAGTACCGTTTCCGTGGATGATCTTTCCAAGTTTAGGGATGCCTTCACTGCACAGCTCAACGACATAAAGGATGAAGTGAAGCTAAAAGACGATGAGATTGCCAATCTAAGACAGCAGATCGCGAATTTGGAAACTCAGGTACAGATCGAGGCACTCAAGGCAGAACTGGCCAACCTGAAAGCCCTTGCTGCAAAAGAAAGATCAAGAAAATAGAGACTAGCCGCAGTGCTTGCAGCCGTGTGATTTGTGGTTTTGCTTGCATCCAGGGCAGCTTATCGCCCCACCAAAATGACATTTACAGTTACAATTATCATTTAAAATGATTTCATCCATGATTATGAATAATTAATACGTCATCTTAATATTTGACTGTTCTAGGTTGTTCATTGATGTTAAAGGCCATCATTGCAGGTCTTGTTTTTGTGGTAATGTTGACTACAGTGAATTTCGCATTTGCAGAGACGACAATTACTCCGCTTGATGCATCTACAGGCCTTGAAAAAACCATAGTTCCGTTCTCTGCACCAAAAAACAACAAGCTGCCATGGGGTTTTGTTGAAGGAAAAATCGCAAACCCGGTTGATGGCCATCCTGTGATCATCCAGATATACAAAAACGGTGAAGCTGTTCACTTTGCCCAGACCGACGTAAATGAAGATGGATCTTACGAATACAAATTCCGAGTCAGGGATGTCACAAACGACAAGATCACAAGAATCTTTGAGGGCGATTATGTTGTAAAGATCTTCAAAGTTGTGTATCTTGATTTGACAAAATCTATTTCGGCCTAGACAACAAAAGCATAGTTTCATCGACCATTTCCTTTAGTCTTGTTTTGGCATTCTCATCAATGATCATCCCATCCTTGATCATGTCTGCGGTCATGAATACCGCCTTTGGATTTGTTATGACTCGGAAATAGCTCATAAGCTGTGTAAGGAGAGTCTGGACATTGATAAAGCCGATGTTGCCAGACGCCAGTATGGCAAGACCTGCAGTTTTGCCTTGAGTAGCCTTGTAGTTGATGAATTCAAAGAGGTTCTTTAGTGCTGAACTGAAAAATGAGTTGTATATTGGCGTGCCAACTAACCACACATCTGCCTCCGTGATGTCTCTTGCCGCCTGCATCGTGGTTTGGTTATAGGTCTCAGTAGGGCCGCGGTAATAATCAATCCCGCTATCTGATAGATTGATGAATTTTGTGTCTTGATTTTTTGATTTTGTATATTCGTAGACAAATTTCATCATTGCTTGCGTGTTTGCGCCTTTTCTAGGACTGCCAGAGATTACAACTATTTTCATAAACACTGCAAGGCTAAACTGTATTTAAAAGATCAAGTTACCTATACGTTAGTTCTCTCTTAGTCATTAAAATAAAAAATGAGGATTGGATCTTAGGATCCTTTTATGTTCATTAAGAGCAACTGACCATCAGGTCCATTGGTTGTAGTGCCACTTGGTGGCGGAATCTTAGGCGCTTCAAGTGAATGGCCTTGAACATCTAACAACCATGTTCCTTTACCGTAGAGTCTGGCTGTATGAAGCACACATCTATTTTTTTACAATATGTAAAATCTGTAGTTAGTATTGATTTTGTATTTATCGGCTCACTATCTCGTTAAAGCACCATGTACTTTCGTTTTCTATTATTGATTTAATGGTTCATCAAATAAAACGATTTAGGCTGAATTTAATAGGACTCAGATTTTTGATTATTCGTCTTCTTCATCATTAGATATGCCATCAACGCTGATCTCGAAAATTGTTGTAGTGCCACTAACTTCACTTGCTGTTACAAGCAATGGTTTTCCATTTGGACTATCGCTTTTGGGTATGAATAAAACTCCTTCTGGGCCCAAATCACCCGCTAATGGATTGGTTATACCAGGACTTGTTGTAACTGGAACTGTAAAGTCACGATTATTCACATAATTTTTGAACTCTGGATTTTGCGGATTTGTGATGTCGTATACTATGACGCCACCTATTCTTTCAAAGCCGATGAAGGCAAATGTGTGGCCTCTAATTTTACCTAATGCGATCCCCTCCGGCTCCGGTCCTTTGTTGTCACTTCTAGTGTCAAATGAGTTGTTAGAATCATGGTTTGAATTAAAGTAGGCAGGTAGTAGTGACGCGGTGATTTGCTCAAAGTCATCTCCGCTATCAAATACTAGTGTACCTGTTCCGCTCCAAATAGAAAATGATCTACCTCCTGGAACGTAGACTTCTTCATAATTCGAATCCCCATCTATGTCTCCATTTGCACTTGTCACCGTTAGCCGTCCAAGTTGTGCATTTGTTTTTAGTGCTGCAGCATTAGGAAATACTGTTGTATCAAGGACATAACTGGAAGAACCTACTCTGATTTCTTCATTGTAACATGGCCAGTCTCTGGTGTCGCCTTCATTTGCAGTGACTATGTATTGATTGCCATTTTTCTTGTAAAACGCAATTCCGTCTGGTTCATACATTCCTTTCACAGGCCAGTTTGCAATTTTTATGTTTGGGGTACCGCTAGGACCATCCCTGTCACTTGGATCTAGTGCATTTCCTAGAATAGAGTGATCCTTGTACCCTAGCGGAAAGAGATTAGTGACTGTGGCTGACTTGATGTCAATAACAGCCATTGCGTTGTTTTCCTGCAGAGCTATCCAAGCGGTCTTTGAATCATCTGATACTGCAATGTACTCTGGCTCAAAGTCTTGTGCAGTAGTGGCGCCTGGACCATAGATCCGAATTCCTTGCGCTCTTAGTGCTGCTTCTTGACCATTGTATTGTGTAAAGCCGACATTTGTTACATCAGCTTGTGTAAGTTTGCTAATTTTATTTGGAATGTCAATGATACTAACACTTCCTTCCGGGTCTGTTGTCAAGCTAGGAGCACAGTATGATGATGGTTCGCCCTCATTTGCAACCAGAAGATATTTGCCATTAGGAGTAAATGTAAGCATGTCTGGCTGAGCCCCAACTGTAACCCTATTGAGGAAATTACCGTTTGTATCAAAAAAGACAACAGAGCCTGGATCTGTTTTTACTGCAGCCTCTATTGCTACTGCTACAAGTTTATTGCTTACAGCAACACTGTTGGCAGCCGCACCATATGGGGCTACGTCAATAGTACCAATTTTCTGTGGGTTTGTAGGATTGCTGATATCAAGAATATCTACTGATTGATCGTGTACATTAGTTACAAAGAGTCGTTTTGTCTTTGGATCATATGATATATTTCTGCTGCACTTCCACCAAAGATGCCAGAGTTGTATGTAGCAAGTTTGGTAAGATCTATGGTAACAGTTGGGAGTGCATCTACTATTTGGGTAGATCCAGACATTACGAGAAGTGAAAATAGAACGGAGGTAATTGAGAAAATTGTGACTGTATTTTTCACATTAGACTGCCTGTGTTATTAGTAGTTAAGTCGTTTCAAAAGGAATTATGTAGCGACCGTTGGAATAGGTGTCACATATATCATACGGAGTTTTTGTGATCCAGCCGAGTCCGTTATGTAGAATAATTATTGGGATCAACGATCGACTATGAATAAAAAATTAAAGGAGTTTGTGTAGATTCTAGTGCATGATGTTGTGTTTGGCACTACGTCTGTGTGCTGCCTAACGGAAAAGTCATCGTCGAAAGACATGTTTCGTACAGATAGAGAAAGCGGGCTTGGAGGGCTTCGATCCCTCGACCTGCAACTTAGGAGGCTGCCGCGCTATCCATGTTGCGCGTCATAATTGACTCTGCGCTACAAGCCCTTGCAAAATTCAACGGGCGTTCATTTAAAAGCGTAATCAAGATTGCTCCGAATTAATCCGTAGATCTGATCCCAACTTGGAAGATTCTGTGTCTGTCCCCATTTCTCAAAATATACAACATCCTTCAGCTCAAGTCGTGGAAGCCATTTTACCGATTCCAGATCAGGTTTTTCCGCAAACTCTTGTACGTGCCCAAGACATAGATAAGCTACTGGTATTATGTGCTCAGGAAGCTCAAGTGTAGACCGTAGTGTATCGTTTGAAAGAATACTCACCCAACCGACTCCGATTTCCTCAGATCTTGCTGCAAGCCACAAATTCTGCACAGCGCAACAAACGCTATAGATTCCTGTTTCAGGTATGTTAGATCTTCCAATTACAAATGGGCCAAATCGTGTGGGGTCATATGTAACACAAATGTTGACATCAGATTCCAGAATCCCCTCCAGTTTTAGTGAGAGATATTTTTCTTTTCTTGGTTCATCCACATAATTTGAGGATCGTTCCCTTTCAATTTCAAACGACTTTTTCACTTTTTCTTTTGTTTGTGAATCTCTAATCAAAATAAAGTTCCACGGTTGAGAAAACCCGACAGATGGTGCATGATGCGCGGCATTTAGGATCCTTGCTAGTACATCATCTGCAATTGGTTTTGAGTTAAAGTGAGATCGGACATCCCTTCTTGTGTAAATTGCCTTGTAGAGGCCTGATTTTTCTTGGTTTGAAAACTCGGTCATTTTACTCTAGTTTGTAATTCAAAGATTAATAATGTAGAGCTCAAGTCTTGTACTTTACTGGGCCGGTAGTCTAGTCGGTTAGGATACCGCCTCGACACGGCGGTGATCGAGAGTTCGAATCTCTCTCGGCCCACTTTTTACTCACCAGATTTGAAATTTCTATTGTGAGATGTCAAATTGTTTTTCCACCAGGCTCCAGGCAGATTCTATCATCATGGTTCCCTTTGCACTATAGGTGACTGGCTCTTTATCCACTATGGAATTATACGTCTCAGAGTTCACATTGGAGTGAACCAGCTGAAACATGCTTGGTAACGGTATTTCGGCACCAGGGTAAAATGCTGCCCGGCCAGGCATTGCGATGTCTTCAGTTGAGTATTGGCCTTTCCCGATTGGCACACCGTTTGCGAATAACTCGTAATCAATATTAGAAATGGTGAAGGTTTTTTCACTTGGGTTTTTTATCAAAAAGCTTACCTCCAGATTTGCTCTTCCGTCTATGCTGTTTACGCTTGTGACTTTGACATCAGCCATTTCGATCTCTGCCATTGTGAGCTGTGGGTTGTCAAGGCTTGCATACCATGTAATTCCCCCAAGCATAGCTAAGAGTCCAGCTATTGCCGCATAGAGTATGCCCTTTCCTTGGCTGATCAATTATTGTACCCAAATTAATACAACTAAAAAACGTTCTTGAGACAAGATAATATTTGAACATCAGTTCTATAATTTGATGGCAATAGAACAGGCATTAATCACATGGATTCACCTAATCAGTTCAGCTGTCTGGGTTGGCGGATCACTCTTTATTGCAATTGTGTTTGCGCCAGTACTAAAGACAATGTCCTCTTCAATTGAAGAAAGACTCCAGATCATGATAAAAGTTGGAAGAAGATTCAACAAAATTGCAATCCCATCGCTTGCTATTTTGATTGGTACTGGGATTTTCAATGCGCACCAAGTGCTGATCAGGCCTGACTTTCTAATCTCAACCAGTTATGGGATGTTTCTTATCGTCAAGATGATTCTTGTAGCAGCTCTGCTTGTATCATTTGCAGTCCATGTGAGGATCATTAGAAAGGAAGTCGAACAGAAGATAATAGAAAAACAGCTCAGCGAGCCACAAATAATAAAGCTTAGAAAAAAGATTATAATCGTGGGTGAAACTACTGTGGTTCTTTCAGTTGCAGTGTTGTTCTTTGCTGCATTATTGGATGCAGGTGTCTGAGTTCCCCTGGATGCGTACCTCAAAACCCCCCTCGATTTTACCTACGCCGTATTTGCAGCCAGTGATTTTTGACGTGATGTAGAGGTTCGTCTCCAAGTGCTTTGTGATCTCTTTTACCGTGAAAACAGATAGATCTTTTGTCAAGCTTAATGGGATTACAAGCATGTCTGAAAGATTGGTATCAACACCCAGAGATTCGATGAGTTTTTGTGATATCGCGGCGCCAAATTCGGTTTTTTTTCGATACAGATCATCTGCTCCAGTTACGGAGTTTGAATCGTAAGAGAATGCAAGTACTGACGCTCCCCTGTCAAGTGCCTTCTCGGATTTGATTTCAGTTTGGATGGAAAATTCGTTTTTAGCTAGTTCGTTTTTTATGTAATTTACAGAGTTGTGAATCTGATCCTCAGGCAAATCAGAATGGCTGCAAATTATTTTTGCATTTTTTTGTATTCTTTTTGTCAGGGTTACAGCGTTGATCTTACGACATGGGAGAACTCTCAGATCAACTAGGCCTCCTCCTTTTGGATAATATCCCCGCTTTTGTACGTCAAGTGTAAAGTCGATTCCAATTCTTGAGTATGCTTCTGCCAGGACATACTTTGTGTAATTTGTGGTGGGGCTCCATGGTACATCCGTTCCACCAGTTACTGAAAGCTCTAGATTTCTCTTTGCAAGCGAGACTGCCGGTATGACTGCCTGCAAGATAAGAGAGATGCTTCCTGCTGTCCCTACGTTTTCCCTTAGACGCATATCTTGGACTTCATTTGGAGAAAATTTGATCGTAGTAGAACCCAAATGAAGCCCCTCTACGTGGGCATTGCAAATTTTTGCAAGAAGCTTTACCGTGCTTAGATGGCCTGGCTTGAGGCCGGGGTTTTTCCTGCGATGTCTGATGTTTTCAATTTGAATTGGTTTTTTGGTTATGCAGGAAAGAGCAAGCGCGCTTCTGAGTATTTGCCCACCTCCCTCTCCAAACGAACCATCGATTTTGAGCATCTCCATGATTGTGATCTTGGGATAATTGTTTAGTTTTTAAATCAACTGCGAAAAATAAAAACATGAATGGCCTCCTGATTGGCAGATTCCAACCATTTCACCTCGGACATTTGGATGCAGTCAAGTTTGCATTGACAAACACGGAAACACTTTCAATAGGAATTGGAAGCTCAAACAGATTCAACGAAAAAAGAAATCCATTCACCGCAGATGAGAGAAAAGAGATGATCACGTCATCACTTGACGAGTCTACGTTGAGCAGAGTCAGAATTTACTATATCCCAGATGTCGATGATCATGCAAAATGGACGTATCGTGTTGATGAGATAGTTCCAAAATACGATGTGGTATTTTCAAATGATGATTTTACGCACCAATTATACAAAAAACGTGGAATCAAGGTGATCGAAGTGCCATTATCTAAAAGAGAGGTTTTATCTGGAACCGAGATCCGTGCAAGAATTGCAAGTGATCAAAGATGGGGCGAGTTGGTGCCGGATGGAACTCGCAAGGTTTTGCTAAAGATTAATGCAAAAGACAGATTGAAAAATCTGTAGTTATAAATAAAGCCGGCCAAAACAACCCTTCAGGCGAAATTATTTGGAATATCTAGTCATGTTACCAGGGCCAACAAACGTTCCAGAACGCGTAATGCGTGCAATGATCACACCTATGATAAATCACAGAAGCGATGATTTTGTAGAACTATACGAAGACGCAGTAGAAAAGACAAAGAAGGTTTTTCAGAGCAACGGTGAGGCAGTTCTCCTTTCTGCATCTGGAACCGGCGCAGTAGAAGCAAGTGTAGTTAATCTAATCAAAAAGGGCGACAAGGTGATAATTCCAACAAACGGCGAATTCAGCGGGAGACTTGCGCAGATGTTGGAATGGGCAGGCGCCAATGTCATAAAATTAGAGAGCATCCCAGGCGAAAACGCAAGCTTTGAGAAGGTAAAGGAGGCATTTGATAACAACAAGGACGTAAAGGCATTCTATTGCGTTTGGAATGAAACTTCTACTGGAACCATGATCAAGTACCTTGACAAGGTAAAGGATCTTACTGCAAGAAACGACTCTTACTATGTTGTGGATGGAGTCTCCATAGTGGGCGGGGAAGAGCTCAAGATGGACAAGTGGGGGATCGATGTCGCAATGACTGGGGCTCAGAAGGCATTTGCAGCACCGCCTGGAATTTCACCGATTGTAGTTAATGAAAGAGCAAAAAAATACATGAATGCAAATCCGCCAAAGACGATGTACTTTAATTTAGCACGATACTTCAAGTATTACGAAGAGGCAAAGCACACACCATTCACACCTGCACTACCTCTTTTGTATGCGTATAGAGAAGCAATGAACATAATTTTGGAGGAAGGGCTGGACAACAGAATTCGACGACACAGGGTTTGCTCGGATGCGCTGTATTCAGGCCTTAGCGCAATGGGCCTGACACCGTTTGCAAAAGAAGATGCCCGTTCCACAGTTGTAGTTGCATTAAATTACTTACAGGGATTGGAGGACAAAACCTTCCGAAACACTCTTGCGGAAAAATTCCGGGTGCTTGTTGCGGGGGGATTTGGCAATCTAAAAGGCAAGGTATTCCGAGTCGGGTGTATGGGTGAGGTGCATAGATACCACGTAATGAGAACAATTTCTGCAATTGGCTCTACACTTGAGATGATGGGATACAAAACCAAATCTATGGACGCCCTCAAAGTTGCAGAAGACAAGCTAAAACAACTTTAACTTAATATTAGGAATTTCGGGGACTGATCGCGTTGACTTTCGCAAAAGGCTCATTGATTTTGGTTGATTACACCGCAAAAGTAAAAGACACAAACGAAGTCTTTGAGACCACGATTGCAGATGATGCAAAAAAACACTCGTTATACCAAGACAACCTCAAGTATCAACCAAAGCTTGTCTCAGTTGGCGAGTCATGGGTAATCAAAGGATTGGATGACGCCTTGGTTAATGTAAAACAGGGCGACAAGCTTACAGTAGATGTAACTCCAGACAAGGGTTTTGGCGAGCGTGATCCTGGCAAAGTCAGGATGATTCCGCTACGCAAGCTTGGCGAGGATGCAGAAAAGGTTTCAGTCGGAGACACAATCGAAGTCGACCAAAAAACCGGTATTGTAAGATTCGTAGGATCCGGCAGAGTTCAGGTCGACTTTAATCATAGATTTGCGGGAAAGACAATTGTTTACGATGTAAATATTATCAAATCATTAGAGACAAACGAAGACAAGATAGCTGCAATACTCAAACGACACCTGCCTGTTGAGGATTCAAAGATTGTGTCAAAACTAAACGGCAACGTACTCGACATTACAGTGCCAGAAGAGATCTTTGGCGCAGAAGGCCTGAGAATGATTAAGCACTTTGTTCAGACAGACATGTTCAAGTTTGTCCCAACACTTGAAAAAATCAACTTTATTGAGACATACAACAACAAAAAGGCTGAGAAGCCAAAAGAAACTAAAAGTTAAATCATCTACAGCATAAATCATACTTCTCGCTTCCTCAAAATTTAAGAGCCCCTCTTAGATCGTTGAATTATTGTCTGCTCTCACAGTAATAGGTGGAAATGCGTCGGAAGATCTTGCTAAACGGCTGGCAAAAAAAACAAAAGCAAGTTATGTTTCATCTGAGCTTCGAATTTTTCCAGATGGCGAGAGCAAGATCACCATATCTGCAAAACCAAAAAAGGGCAAGATCGTTGTTGTAAATTCGACTTATCCTCCGGTCGATTCCAACTTGGTTCAAACACTTGCGTTGATTTCAAAAGCAAGACAGTTCTCAAATCAGATCATCTGCGTTATTCCATACATGGGTTATGCAAGACAAGACAGAGAGTTCCTTCCAGGCGAGGTAGTCACATTATCGGTAATTGCAAAGCTTCTCAAATCAGCTGGTGCCTCAAAAGTGATTATAGTTGATATCCACAGTAAGCTAGGCTTGAGACATTTTCGCATCCCAGTCGTGAATGCCTCTGCTGTGCCAGTACTAGCAGACCACTTCAAGAGATTACGTCTCAGTAACCCCCTGGTGATTTCACCCGACCTTGGGGGGGCGGCGAGGGCAAAAGAGTTTGCAAAGCATTATGGAACGGACTTTATCGCGCTAAAAAAGCAACGAGACCGAAAGACTGGCAAAGTAGAAATCAAAACTACAAACTTAAAGCAGGTAAGGGGCCGAGATCTGGTTCTAGTAGACGACATGATAAGCACTGGAGGCAGTATTGTAAAGGCGACAGAATTCCTAAAAAAACAGAAATGTGGACGTGTGTTTGTTGCATGTACACACGCACTTTTGATTGACAATGCAGAAAAGAAGATCAGAGAATCCGGAGTTTCTCAGATAGTTTCTGCAAATACAATTCCTGGAAATACATCTGTGGTGGATGTGTCAGGGGTTATTGCAAAGGCAATCTAGATGCCTGAAAGTTTCTTCATAACTTCAAAAGAATATCCAGAGCTCGCAGTTGACGAGATAGTAACATTGGCAAAAATGTACGATAGATTCTGCAAGATCAAAGTGATTTCAAATCTCGTCATCATACAAACAATCACCCCATGGGAAAAGATTGCAAGGCGAGCCACATTTGTCAAAACCTGTGGCCAACTAATCAGAAAAATGTCAAATGTATTTTTTGATGAAAAGAATTATTCTCTGCTTTTTGGTGCAAAATCATTTATGTGTAAAGCCATAAACCTCTCCGAAAAAGAGATCGACATTCCTGAGATAGAACGCTCACTTGGAAGCATGGTGTCGACTTTTTGCAATGCAAAAGTCTCCCTAAATGATCCCGACATGGTGATTTATCTGATTTTTACAGATGAGGAGAACTTCTTTGGTTTTTCCCCCAGATTTGAGGCTCCAATGAGGCCAAAAAAGGCCACCAAATTTCATCACGAGCTTGATTGGAAGCTCACTCGCGCCATGATTAATTTGGCAAAGATAAACGACGATGAAGTGGTGTGTGATCCTTTCTGTGGCACTGGGAGCACGTTATTGGAGGCCCAATCGATGGGGATCAGATCAATTGGAATCGACTTTGACGAAAAGATGTGCCAGATATCAAAAAAGAATCTACGTGCAAACAACTTTGATTCCCAGATATTTAACAAAAACTACGACCATATGCTGCAAATACAGGACAGCTTTGATGGAATTGTGACAGACTTGCCATACGGAACTGCGTCCAAGCTGTCAGAGCCCCCAGAAAAACTACTACATAATTTTACAGTGAAAATACCAAAGAAGGCCAAGTTTGCAATAATGTGCAAAAAGGGCTTTGAGAAGAACCTGAAGCTAAACCCAACGAAAAAATATGAAATCTACAGACACAAGAGTCTAACTAGGGTGATTTTGGTTAAATGAAACTCGTGTTTTTGGGGACATCTGCTGCACAGCCAACAGAGAATCGCGGTATGTCCTGCATCTGTCTTGAAAGGGAGGGGGAGATCATGATGTTTGATGCGGGCGAGGGTGCACAGGTATCGTATCTCAAGTCTGGCCTTGGCTGGAACAAAAAAATGAAGATCTTCATCACGCACATGCATGGGGATCACTGCATAGGCGTGCTTGGTCTTTTGCAAACAATGACCCTACAACACAGGACTGAGCCAATTGAGATCTATGGCCCTGATGGAATAGAAGAGTTCATTGGGGAAAACATTCGGATTTTAAATTTCGGTTTGTCATTTCCAGTTATGATAACTGCAGTTAAACCAGGGCTTGTATGTGAGGAAAAAACCTATTTTGTGTATGCGTCAGAGGCAGAACACTCTGTTGCAGCATTTTCATTCCGGTTTGAAGAAAAAGACAAGCCTGGCAAATTCGATATCACGCGAGCAAAGAGCCTAGGCATCCCAGAGGGAAATATGTGGCATGACCTTCAGATGGGAAAAGAGATCACAATAGGGAACAAGACAATCAAGCCATCGGATGTGCTTGGGCAAAAAAGGCCTGGCAAGAAGATCGGTATTTCAGGCGATACAAGGCCAACAAAGAAGCTTGAAGAGTTTTTCAAAAATTGCGATTATCTTTCTTTTGATTGCACGTTTTCCGATAAGCTGAAAGACAAAGCTGCTGAGACTGGTCACTCCACTTCGATAGAGGCGGCAACTCTGGCAAAAAATGCAAATGTGACAAACCTTATTCTGACTCATTTTTCTGCAAGATACAAAGATGAAGACGAGCTAGTAAAAGAGGCAAAACAGATTCACCATTCCGTTGTTGCTGCAAGAGATCTATTTGAGATCGAAATAAAGTAAAATGTTTGAACCTCTTGCAAGACAGATCAAGGATGCACAAAAGATAGTGTTTGTGACTGGTGCAGGGATATCACAGGAAAGCGGAATTCCTACATTCAGGGGCAAGGACGGATACTGGAGAAAATACGATCCAATGCAACTTGCAACAATTGATGCATTCTATGAAAACCCCAAACTTGTTTGGGAATGGTATGAAGAAAGAAGGAAGAACATACTTGCCGCACAGCCAAACAGGGGTCATTTTGCAATAGCCGACCTCGCAAAGCACAAGGAAGTTGTTGTCCTGACCCAAAACATAGATGGCCTGCACCAAAGAGCCGGCAGTAAGAAGGTTCTTGAGCTGCACGGGAGCATAATCCGAATCAAATGTACCGTCTGCGACTATCAAGATAACATCACCACAGGCTTTGATTCCTTGCCGCCAAAATGCAAATGCGGCAACATTCTGAGGCCTGATGTGGTGTGGTTTGGCGAGTCTCTCCCACAAGACATCTGGATGGAGGCTATTAGGCATGCGCAGACGTGTGACGTCATGATAATTGCAGGCACCTCACTTGTCGTGTCTCCTGCAAATCAGCTTCCAGTGCATGCAAAGCAAAACGGTGCTGTGCTAATCGAAGTGAATCCAGAGAGGACAGTCATGTCCTCTGACATGGATTTGTCACTTCGGGAGACTTCGGCTAGTTCTTTGCCCCAGCTTGTTTCATTGTTTGAATAATTAGTTTGTAAAGACGCCGTAGATTGTAGTTTCGTCATTTCCTTGCGGATTGAAAACCGATGACGATACGGTTCCATAATCTGCGTGCTCTACTATCATTTCTATTATATGAGGACTGGTTGATATGTCATCTACACTTGTATCAAATTTTGACGCAGAGAATTCCCCGGAAAATAGTTGTTTTTCAGAATTTCGCAGTGTTACCGTGACTTTGAGTGTCTTTCCTGAAGTGTCTTCGTAGTGTATTGAGACCGTGTTGTCGTTGTTCCTCGTTGTTGTCAGCTGAAGTGTTTCAAATATCTGTGTTTGAGGAATGGGGTTTACAGATACGGTTTGCTCGTTTGTGACTGGGTTTGTAGTCACTGTGACTTGGACTGGCTTATTTTTTTCATATTTGCATTCAGGAAGTGTGATTGTGTGGGTGAGCTCCTTTGCCCCATTTACTGTCTTTGCCATTCTGGGAACTGAAATCTTGCAGTTTTTCTGATCTTCGCTTTTTTCATAGACTTGGCCGTAATAGACTTCTTGTGTCTGCGGTCCTGCTATTTTTTCTTGGATATCATCAATTGGGTTGAGTTGTTCTTGAGTCGGGGTAATTTGGTCTATTTTATCGCCTACTGTGTCAAGCGTCTTGTCAAATTCGTAGTTTACCCGCTTGACGGTAGTGTCCTTGAGATCCCCAATATCTTCTGCCACTGCCTCGATTTGCAGATAGTTTGATGTCAGTTTGGCAATCTCCGATACAAAAATACCCCTCCTGCTACTAAAATGGCGCCTATTATGACAAGTTTTAGTATCAACTGGTTGTCATCTTCTAAAACCGATAAAAGTCTGAAAATTGATTCTAGCTGAGCAAATAAGAAAAAAAGCTTAGTCAGACGTAAGCCATTCAATTACGCGCTCGATGTTCTTTGAGCGTATGATGATTTTGAGCGGGCCGAGGGGGGATTCATTTGCGTGCTCACATAGCGCAACTGAATTGGCAAATGCGGCCTGTTTGTTGAGATAGAACCATGTCTCGTTTCCATCCAGATTGTTGTTAAGAAATCGCCAGTATACGCGCCGCGATGAGTGATTTTGTATCGATTCATGGATTTTGGAAAGTGATTCGATTTGCTTTGAGCTTGCCTTTATCGAGCCTTCGGTCATGTTAAACTCCATGTCTTCTAAAACATTGGAGATCAATTGCTGGATCTTTTGCGGATCCTCAGATGGGTTTACTTCACATAATGCATCAATCTTGCAGTCGACATCTGGGATCATGAAACCCACTTTCGAATTGTGTTGTATGCCGTCTGAATTAGCTGATCCACTGTCAGGTTGTTATTTGAGATAGATTCATCAGCCAAGGCAATAGATGTGCTGATGCCAACTCCGATTTCCCTGTTGTCTCGTTCGTTAAATGAGCTACGGTCTTGTGGATCATCGGATCTCTTTCGCGTGCTAAGAAAACCATAACGAGTGTCAGTAGAAGCGTGAATGGATAGTAGCTTTACCGTTCCAATTTTCTTGAGAACTTCGATCTCTGCGTTTGAGCGAACTCCGTCGATTACTACAACATCAGATTTTGAATTAGTAATTTGGTCTTTGATTAGCTCTGCAACTGCGCCTTGCCCGTTTTTCTCTCTCAATTCAAGCATTAGCTTACCAAGGTTTTGCCCTGTAGGCTCCAAGTTTCGTCTGTTTGCCTCAGCGCGCACAGCATCACCCATGTTTATGCTCTCAAATCCCCTCTTTTGCAGGCCTGCAGCTATGGTGGACTTTCCTGCTCCAGGCATACCTGTAAGGCACACAATTAGTTTTGGCATTCATGCTTGATTTTCGTGCCTGGATAATGAATTTACCGCAATCCATTAAAAAGCCGAAAACTGATTTTTGTAATGCGAACTTTTGTTGCGGCAGAGATAACAAGTAAGGACATTCTGGATTCCATAAAAAAACTCCAATCATCACTCAAGATTGCCGCAAAACCAGTAGAGGTACACCACATGCATTTCACTTTGTTGTTTCTTGGCGAGATATCCGAAGGGATCGTACCAAAAATACTAGATAAACTGAAAACAATCGAGTTTTCCTCCTTTGATATCGGTTTTGAGGGAGTCGGTGCGTTTCCAAAACCAAAACTTCCACGCGTCGTTTGGGTTGGGACAGATGGTGATGGTGGAAAACATTTAGTTGATCTTGCAAAAAAGGTAGAGGATGCGCTGTCCCCACTAGGATTTAGATCAGATAAGGAGTTCAGGCCGCACGTAACCATATTTAGGATTAAAAACCGAGTTGGCGACATCACAGATGAATTGTCCAGATATGCAGGTGCAAAATTTGGAGTGCAAAAAATCTCCAATATAAAATTCAAACAAAGCGTTCTTACACCGTCGGGGCCAATATATTCTGATTTAGGGGTGATCAGTGCAAAATGAGTCAGATTCTAAAGCGGGCAGAAAAAATCGTAGTGCCCTCCGAAAGATCCCAAAAACAAAAGGATGCCATTGTGGAGCAGGTGATCAAATTAGTGCAAAAACAAGTAACAGACTATCCGCAGATAACCGGCATTGAGGTTGTAGGCTCTTATGCAAAAGGGACTTGGCTTCCGCAGAAAGCAGACATAGATATCTTCATCAAGTTCCAAACCAGCGTTCCCGAAAAAGAGTTTGCAGAGCTTGGAAAAAGAATCGGGTTTGCAGCACTCAGGAATTTCAAACCGTATGTCAGATATGCGGAACACCCGTTTGTTGAGGCGCAGATTGACGACACCAAGGTGAATTTGGTGCCTTGCTATGACGTCCAGGAGGGAAATTGGAAGAGCTCAGCAGACAGATCTCCGTTTCATACAAGATTTATGATAAACTCACTTTCCCCGCAGATGAAAAACGAGGTCAGGCTACTCAAGGCATTTCTAAAAGCAAACGACATCTATGGTGCAGAGATAGCCAAGCAGGGATTTTCCGGCTATGTGGCAGAGGTGCTGGTTCTGAATTTTGGCTCTTTTGAGGGCGTCCTCAAGGCAGTTTCGGAGCTAAAGCAGGGCCAAGTAATCGGCAAGGCTGCAAAAGATTTTGATACACCAATAGCCATAATGGATCCGATTGATCCCAACAGAAATTTGGGTGCAGCTATATCCACAGAGAATGTTGGCAAGCTTGTTCTGGCAGCAAGGGCGTACTTGAAAAAGCCATCCATCTCCTTTTTCAAATCAAAGAAGAGACCACAAAGCGGATCAAAAGGCCATCTCAAAAACATTCTTGTTCTTACATTTAGGTACAGGCAACGAAGCCCAGACATTATCTGGGGTCAGCTAAAAAGAGCAGCAGCATCCATTGCCACTCAGATCGAACAGGAAGGATTTTCCGTATTAAGAAGATCTGCCGTGATTTCAAAAAAAGACACCGCCTCTTTGCTGTTTTTGCTTCAGTCAGTCAAGTTAGACTCTCACCACGTAAGAAAAGGCCCAGACTTTTTCACAGCAGAGCATGTTGAAAAGTTTGTAGAGTCAAACAGGAAGAAAAGCAACACTATGTGGATTAACGAAGAAGGCAAAATTCACTCGCTTCAAAAAAGATCCCAAGCTGATGCCGTCTCATTATTAAAAGAATTGTTGAAAAACAATTTGGAAAAATCTGGAGTGCCAGCAGGCCTCAAAGACGACATGAAGAAATTCAAGATTAGTTTGGGAAGCAAAGTGACAAGCAAATCCATTAAAGAGGCTGCGTTGGAGCTGGTCTCGACGGATGAAACGATTTTTTCCAGTTGACATACTAGCTGATCAACCATACTCTGCAATTCTTGGTTATCCAAAAGCCACCAAAACTCAGATCCGCTCAAGAATGAAAGAGCTCAAAGGGCTAGGGATCGAAGGAGTTTCGTTTGAAGGCCCGATGCCCATTGGTAAGCAGTGTGTGCTTGGAAAGGGTTACACTGGTGTCGTGGTTTTGGCAAAAATAGGCTCAAAAAGAGTCGCACTGAAGATTCGAAGAACGGACTCTCCACGAGCAAGCATGGAAAAAGAGACCATACTACTTCGTGCTGCGAACAAGGTAGGCGTTGGCCCCAAATTGATCAAAAGTAGCAAAAACTTTGTCATTATGGAATACCTTGATGGTAAAAAAATCTTTGATTGGGTAAAGGAGTTGAAAGGAAAAGGTAGTGCCTCTAAGCTAAAGCGGGTGATAAACAAGATTCTCTCTGACTGCTACAGTCTTGATGCGGCAGGCCTAGATCATGGCGAGTTAAGCAACATTACAAAGCACGTAATTGTTGGCAGATCCATAACCATGATTGATTTTGAGAGTTCAAGCCTTGAACGCAAGGTCTCAAATGTGACTTCGGCAACGCAGGCAATTTTCATCGGATCCGGTCTTGCAAAGATGGTGCGGCAGATCTACAGTGTGCCGCCTAAACAAAAAATAATTCCAGCGTTACGACAATATAAGAAAATGCAGGATCAACCTAGTTTCGAAAGAGTTCTCGGGGTGCTGAAGCTGTGTCAAAGCGGGCAGTAGAGCATCTAAAAAAAGATCGCAAACTTGCCAAGGTAATTGATTATGTAGGCGAATACAGGATAAGCCTTGAAAGAAATCCATACAGATCACTGGTTGAAGCAATAATAACGCAGCAGCTCTCAGGCAAAGCAGCAGACTCGATATCAAAAAGATTCAGAGAGATCTACGGTAGGTTCCCAAAGCCAGCTGATGTGATAGACACCGCCGATTCAAGGCTCCGTGCTGCTGGACTGTCTGGCATGAAAGTATCATACATCAAGGATTTATCAAAGAAAATAGAATCAAGAGAGCTCAAAGTCAACTCGTTGAAAAACATGACAGATGATGAGATAATTGAACAGCTTACTCAGATCAAGGGGATTGGCAGATGGACTGCTGAGATGTTCCTAATCTTTTCACTGGGCAGGCTTGATGTGTTGCCTGTTGGAGATTTGGGCCTTAGGAAGGGGATTCAAAGGCTTTACCTACTTTCTGAAATGCCGCAAAAAGACCAGATCGAAAATATTGCGAAAAAATGGAGGCCGTACCGAACTGTGGCAACGTGGTATATTTGGAAGAGCCTGAGCCAGTTTGACAGTATTGGTTGAGCATAATTTGGAAGAATATTTTATACGATCAGACGATCTTGATATACTCTGATTTGCAAAAAGTAATCGTATTATTCTTATTTGTGCTCACACTGTCTCTTTTACAAATTCAGTTTACAGATGCTGAAGAATACCAGATCCCTAACTGGATAAAAAACAAGATCAAGTTGTGGACTGTTGACAGTGTATCAGACGAGGGCTTTCTAAACTCACTAATTGATCTTAAAGAATGTGGCTTAATCAGAGTAGCAAAAATCACAACAGTGCAAGAGTCATACACTCTTCCAGAATATGGCAAAACCATATTTGTCAAAATCACGGGACGAACAGGCGACTACAAACAAACAAATCCTGTATCTTTGATAGTCATGGATCCTAAGGGGTTAAGATCCGAGTATACCGTTCCAGTTATGCAGAGTGGCTCCTATTCTACATCAATATCTCTTAGCTTTTCTTCAACGCCAGGCACCTACAAGGTAATTGCCTACCATAATGGAAAGGAGCTACCAGAATCATTTTTTCACGTGAAAAGAGAGACGCATGTCCCATCATGGATAAAAAATTCTGCAGGCTGGTGGATTAACGGAAAAATCTCAGAATCTGATTTTATTTATGGAGTACAGTATTTGATAGATAAAGACGTAATCAGGTTTGAGCATGTTGATGTGGATCAAACCATACCTGATCTAAGTGTGAGTGTGGACGGCCTCAAGGCTGTCAGGCGTGGAACCATGCAGGACATCAATGTGTATGTAAGCAATCTGGCAGGTGGTGTAGAAGGTGCAACCGTTTTTGTACGAGTTGAAGACTATGGGGAGAACGTACTGGAGGAGTTTGAAGGAGTCACTGACTCCGATGGAAAATACAATGTTTCGTGGGAATTGAGTAAGGATTTCAACGATATCGAAACTTTTCTTGTGTTTGTAGATGTCACCGATGGCATTTCCTCAGAGACGAAGCTGTTTTCCTTTCAGGTATACTGTCTTTGCGGAGAGCCAAACTGTAAATGCCGTAACTAGATGGTTGCTTATTTTGTAAAAGGTGACATTGAGGCTTAAGGCCAACAACGGTTGTTGTCTGGCGACAACCTCAAACGCCAAACGTAATTGAAAATTCCAGAGTATTATCATGTATGATGTTCAATTCATACAAACTCTGTAGAAAAACAACTCACCTAATAATGGGGCCGGTGAGATTTGAACTCACGATCTCTAGCACCCCAGGCTAGCATCTTAACCAAGCTGGACTACGGCCCCTATAATGTGAGGAAAATCGTGAAATTATTAAATCGTGGGATCTATATTGAATCATTGAAGATCTGCTCTATTTGCCACAAGATTTCAGCAACAGATGACGATCACACAAATTGTAAAGAAAAGCTAAGAGTCGAGATGGAGGCCGAGGATTTTAAAAAAGGCATTCCTGAAAAACTAGATCTTATGAAAAACCCAGACGATATACACTCCGATCTCAGGGCGTTAATGGGCCATTTGTCAAAGGAAAAGAAAAAAGATCTATAGCCATTTTTCAAGTCGTTGTTTTTCAAATGTTTCTTTTTCTTTCATGTGTTCTTCTGCCGGCTTGTCAAGTCTCGTTATGGGGTTTGGCTGCGCAAACATGTCCACATACACATAGCCTGCGGTCGTCCCCATCTCAACAAAACATCCGCCCTTTCCATCAAAGATTGAATCCGTTCTTTCCTTTTTGATTTGCGATATGATGTCACGCGCCACTGCGATTCCCTGACCTTCTGCAAAAATTCCAGCCTTTGGAACCACGATTTTGTCTGTGACCATCATTGTTGTTACGTCACCAATTGCATAAACTTGATCAAATGGTGTCTTGCAATCTCGCTTTACTGAAATGAATTGTCCCTCTTGTGCAAACTTTGCATCATAAACTACTTTTGGTGCCTTGTGCGGCGGAACTGCAATTAACAAGTCAAATTTTTCTGTGCTCCCATCTTCAAACTTGATCAGGCTTGGTTCAACTCCTAGCGTTTTTTTGTTTCCATGAAACTTGATCTTTTCTGCCTCTAAAATGTCCAAAAGTTGTTTGCTGACTTCGGGTCCTGCTGCTGGCAGTGTGATTGGCGCCATACTGTAGAAATCAATTGAGATCGAATCACGCGCTCCAAGATCCTTTAGCATGCTGCTAATTATCAAGGCCGCCTCAAATGGTGCGGGCGGACATTTGTAAGGCATTCCAGTTATTGCAAAAACCAGTTTCCCCGACTTCATTTGTAAGATTCTTTGCCGGATTTTTGGAACGTCTTCGATATCATACAAAATCATGCCGTTTGTTGCAAGACCCGGTATCTTTTCTGGGGCAAGTTCTACTCCTGCTGCCACTATGAGGTAATCGTATGAGAGATCTTTGGATGTTGTCTTGACTCTTTTTTGTTGTGTATCGATTGAAATTACTTGTTCATTTACAAAATCAATTCCTTTTTTTATGACTGATTGCAGGGGCTTTTTTGAGGTCTCAAATTTTCTTGTCCCCTTTATGATCCAGAGCTTGACTAGATCCATCATAAAGTAGTTCTTTTTGTCTATGATAGTTATTTTTGTGTCTGGTAGGTTTGATCTTAGCTCGTTTGCGGCTGCAAGGCCGCCAAATCCACCGCCCAGTATTAGAATCTGTTTTTGCAATTTATCGTTCTTGTGTTGTGGGCCTAATGAGTATCTCGTTTACATTGACGTGTGCGGGGGATTCCACTGCATAGACTATTGCGTTTGCAATGTCTTCCGCTCTGAGGGCTTCCATCTTTTTTGACATTTCTACAAACGTTTTTAGAGATTCATCTGTGATCGTGTTTGTCAGCTCTGTCGCAACCACGCCCGGTTCGATGCATGTGACTCTGATGTTTGAGCGTTGACTGAATTCTTGTCGCAGGCCCTCACTTAACGCAGTAATTGCGTGTTTTGTTGCGCAGTAGACAGTTCCTGCTGGAAATACGATTCGGCCTGCAACTGATGAGATGTTGATTATGTGGCCGGACTTTTTGGCAAGCATGTGGGGAGTGACAGCTGCAGTGCTGTAAAGCACTCCCTTTATGTTGACATCAATCATTTGATCCCATTCGCTGACCTTGAGATTTTTGAAAAAACTCAGCGGCATGAGTCCCGCATTGTTTACCAAGATGTCGACTGTACCCCATTTTTTGACCACTGCATCTACAAATGAATCACAATCTGATTTTTTTGTCACGTCCAGTTTTTGAACCAGGATTTCGCCTCCATTTTTTATAATTTCATTTTTTAGCAATTCGAGTCTGTCCGTGCGTCTTGCACCGACTGCAACTTTTGCCCCCGCTTTTGATAGTGCCAAAGCTGTAGCGTATCCGATCCCGCTGCTTGCGCCGGTGATTATTGCAATTTTGTCTTTTATCATTACAATTTGTGTGATTTGAACAGCTGTTTTAAATTTTTGTAAGAACCTTGATAATTTATTACAGGTAAAAGCACTAGAGAGTTTGTGAAGATAGTAAACTGCGCATATTGCGGCAACGAGACAGATCTCCCATTTGAATGCAACTACTGCAAGGATCAGTTTTGTTCAGAGCACAGACTGCCGGAAGAGCATCACTGTGTCAAGCTCACATCGATTCGCGCAAAGAGATTTGGCGAAAAAAAGGTAATACGCCAGCAGAAAGGTAGTTTTCTAAAAAAGGTATTCCGCAAGCTCAAAGACTAGTAAACTGATTTTCCAGGCTTGAGCTTTGCAATTTTTGCTTGGTAGAACAGTGCAATTGCAAGCGCAAACAGAACTATTGCCGTAAGCCAGTGTACGGTGATCAGAGTAACATATGCGACTGCAAATCCCACCGAGACTGCTCCTTGGGTGATAAGCTTGACCCAGCTTGCAAGTTTGATTATCCTGCTAACGATCTCCACGACAAAGAGTGCTGCAACAGGATAAATGGTTAGTAATAGAAAATCAATTACATCCACGTCAAGGTGAGACATTCTAGTCTTGGAGCGTCAGCTTGACTGAGATGTTTTTTGCAATTAGTGCCAATGCATTTTCGTTTGGAATCGTGGCCACATCCTCTGCTTTGAAGGGACCGTATTTGGTAAAGTCGGCGCCTACGAACTGGTCAAAGTCCTTCAAAAATCGGACTGTAATTGGCTTTGTCTTGTGTTTTTTCGAAACGGATTCCAAGAGCTTGGTTCTTCCATTCAGTGTTGCAGATAGGATGATCTCCCTTCGTTCTTGCTGATCCTGTAGGGATTCCAGGATGAATTTTTCCTCATCAAGAAGGTTAGTAAAGTCAAGGCCCCCATGGCTAACTTTGCTAAGCCGTGTCTTCAAGAGGAGTGACGTTATCTGCGTGATCATCTCAACCAATCTGTTTTTGATTTTGTTTTCAATTCCATCGTATCCTTCGCTTTTTAGCTTCCCAAGATATTCAGAAAGCGAAGTGTAAAATCCGGAATCGATCTCTTGAACTTGATCGTTTTCTATTTCTCTAACTAGAATTGCATACAACGAGTTTACATCAATTTTTTTTGTTTCTGACATGGAGTCACCTGAATCCTTAAATGCTGGGATTTTTCGTGTAAACATGAAGGAACTAACTTGCCATATAAAGTAATTCACGGTGAAACAACTCAGATCAAATATTCTTCTGATGAGATCTTTGCAAAAATAAAACACGAAAACATAAGATTTATCGATTTACAATTTTCAAGTCTGCCTGGAAGATACCACCACACAACCATCTCCGCAGACACCTTTACTCCAGATCAAATGAAAGACGGCCTGCCAAAGCTTGACGGCTCTTCAATCGTGGGATTCACGAGTGTAGACGACTCGGATCTTGTCCTCAAACCAGATCCAAACACCTTTTCAATAATTCCTTGGATAACAGAAAAAAAGACAGCTCGGCTCATCTGTGATATACACTGGGGCAGAGGAAGGGGCAGACTTGAGCGCGACCCAAGAGGGATTGCGCAAAGAGCGGAAGAGCATCTAAAGACTCATGGTTTTGATTTCAGCTACTGGGGTCCAGAAGTAGAATTCTTTGTATTTGACAAAGTGCATTGGGATGTTCTGACGCCATACAAAGGCCAATCATATTCCATAGAATCTATTGAGGCGCCATGGAGCCAGGAAGGAACCGGCTATCCGATGGGCTTGCAAGAGGGATATTATCCAAGCACGCCCTCAGACACGCTGACCGAATTTAGAAACGAGTGTGTGGACGTATTAAACGAGTATTTTGGAATTTTGTGTGACAACCATCACCACGAAGTAGCCACTGCTGGCCAATGTGAGATAGACATCAAGTATGATTATTTGACAAATGCGGCTGATGCGACACAGACTTACAAGTTTGCGGTAAGAAACATAGCCAAAAAATTCGGCAAGGTTGCAACAATGATGCCAAAGCCAATTTCGATGGATGCCGGCTCAGGCATGCACACAAATGTGAGCCTGTGGAAGGATGGCAAAAATGTATTTTTTGACAAAGATTCAAAAGACGAGATCAGTCAGGTGGGCAGATATTTCTGCGGTGGAATAATCAGCCATGCAAGATCCCTATGTGCGATTACAAATCCAACTACAAATTCATATCACAGACTGGTGCCAGGGTATGAGGCCCCAGTCTACATTGCCTGGAGCCCAAGTAATAGATCGGCGGCGATCAGGGTTCCAGAACATTTTAGGGGAGAAAAATACTCCTATCTGAAAAGATTCGAGTATAGAGCGCCTGATCCGTCATCCAATCCATATTTGGTGTTTTCAGCAGTGCTTTCTGCAGGCCTTGATGGCGTAAAGAAAAAACTCGATCCTGGTGACCCAGTGCAAGAAGACATCTACAAGATGACAAAAGAAGAGCGCGTAAAACGAGGAATCAAAACAGTGCCAGCAAATCTGGGTGAAGCTTTGGATGAGCTTGAAAGTGATCGCAAGTTCCTCAACCCGATTTTCTCAAATGATGTGATTGACAAGATAATAGAGATTGGAAGAAAAGATCACAGAGAGATCTCGATTAGGCCTCATCCACACGAGTTCTATCTTTACTTTGATGTTTAGATCAGCGGCCTTCCAGTAAAAGACAAAATGTAATAAAGCGAGATCGCAATTAGCCCAAACCCTATTCCAATGTATATGCCACGTTTTTTGTCAGACGTTGCCGCCTTGTATACCAGAATAGCCCCAGCCAAGCCAACAAAGAGGATGACGATTCCAAGTACGGGATAGTCTAGCGTGCCTCCCTGGACGAAAGGATAGAAGATGCCAGAGAGTAAGGCAAAGAAAGCTATCAGATAGCTGTACTTGACGCCACTTAGAATCTTTGTAGAGCCGCTCAATGATTTTGGTGAAAATTGTTGGGAAATAAATGTGAGGTTTGTACCTCTTACATTTCTCCCATGCCCATATCGCCCATGCCACCCATTCCTGGCATTCCGCCCATTCCTCCCATGCCACCCATTCCTGGCATTCCACCTTCTGGGCCTCCTGGAGGACCGGCAGATTTTGCGATTGCGATAACGTCATCTATTCTTAGGATCATGCATGCGGCTTCGGTTGCAGCCGTTACGATTTGATTCTTTACTGCCAGTGGTTCTATGATATCACTTGTCTTCATGTTTCCAACTTTTCCCTTCATGACGTCTATCCCTGTCCATTTTTCACCCTTCAATTGTTTTGAGCGTAGATTGGTCAGTGTGTCAATTGGATCCATGCCGGCGTTTTCTGAGAGTGTCAGTGGGATTGATTCCAGAGAATCAGCAAATTTTTCTACCGCAAGCTGTTCGCGCCCTTCAAGTGATTTTGCCCATCCTCTAAGCTTTGTTGCAGCAAATGTCTCTGGGGCTCCTCCTCCTGCAACAATTGATGGATTTTCCATTACATCTTTGACGACCATTACTGCATCGTGAACAGATCTCTCAACTTCATCAACTACTCTCTGAGAGCCACCCCTCAAAAGAAGTGTGACTGCCTTTGGGTTTTTGCATCCTTCAACAAAGACCCATCTGTCTTCTTCTATTTTCCTTTCTTCAACTAATTGTGCAGACCCAAGATCTTTTTCAAACAAGTCATCTAGGTTTGTGACAATTCTTGCGCCGGTTGCTTTTGCAAGCTTTGCCATGTCACTTTCTTTGACACGTCTTACTGCCAGGATTCCTGATTTTGCCAAGTAGTGTTGAGACATATCATCAATTCCTTTTTGGCACAGAAGTACGTTTGCTCCCGAGGCAACCACTTTGTCGACCATGTTTTTGAGCATTCTATTTTCCTCGTCAAGGAATGTCTTCATTTGTTGTGGGTTTGATATGTTGATTTTTGCATCGAATTCGGTCTTGTCGATTTCAAGTGCGGTGTTGATTAGTGCAATTTTAGCCTCGGCAATCTTCTTTGGCATTCCGCTGTGAACCACTTCCTTGTCCAAGACTATTCCCTCAATGAGAATCGAGTCCTTCATTGAGCCCCCAGCCTTCTTTTCCACCTTGACGTCGTCTTGATCCACTGTGAATTTGCTTGTGTCTTTTTCAGCAACTGCAATCACTGCTTTTACAATAAGCTCTGCCAGATGGTCTGATTCTTTTCTCACCAGTTTGGTCTGCATTGAGGTTTTTGCAATTTTGAGCAAGGTTGTCTTGTCGTTTGCAGATATTTCCTCTGCGATCTCCTTTAGATACTGAATGACTTTCTTTGATGCTTTTCTGTATCCATCGACGATAATTGTTGGATGGACGTCTTGATTTATCAGGGATTCTGCATTTTCTAGCAGTGATCCCGCTAAAATGACTGCGGATGTCGTACCATCACCTACTTCACTGTCGGTTGTCTTTGAGATTTCCACCAGCATTTTTGCTGCTGGGTGCTGTACGTCGATTTCCTTGAGAATTGTGGCTCCGTCGTTTGTAATTGTGACGTCGCCCAACGAATCAACTAGCATCTTGTCCATTCCTCTTGGTCCTAAGCTGCTGTGAACTATTTCTGCGATTATTTTGGCAGCCGCGATGTTGTTTTTTTGTGCCTCGCGGCCCTTGTTTTCTGTTGATCCTTCTTTGAGTAAAACTACTGGTAACGTTCCTTTTGGTCCTTGAATGCTCATAACGAAGAGAATTTTATTTTTCCCTTTTTATACTTTGCAGATCTCTTGCCAGAGACGAAATACTGCGATCTTGTCCGCAGATTTTCCAAAATCGTTGTTTTTAAATTGGGACGACAAATTGCCAAGGACATGGTCAAGTCTGCGTATTTAGATTCCTATAAAAAAATCCTAACAGATCTCAAAGAACACAATGAATGGTTTGAAAATTCAATTCCGCTGATAGCTAGTGAAAACGTGCCCAGTCCCGCAGTCCGCGAGGCGCTTCTTTCTGATTTTGGTAACCGCTACGCCGAAGGCTGGCCTGGCGAGCGCGTTTATGCAGGATGTGTGTATATCGACAAAGTAGAAATCCAGTGCATGAATCTTGCAAAAAAGCTCTACAAGGCAGAATTTGCAGACGTAAGACCGATTTCTGGCGTGGTAGCCAATCTCGCCGTATATTCCGCATTTACAAATCCTGGAGACGTAATGATTGCACCATCCATCCCAGCAGGGGGCCACATATCCCATGGAAAAAAGGAGCATTCTGGAACAGCCGGCCTCGTGCACGGCCTTGATGTTGAGTTTTATCCCTTTGATGCAGATGAGATGACAATAGACATAGACAAAACGAAGGAAAAGGTGGAGGAGCTCAAAAAAGTAAACAGGTTGCCCAAGATGGCAATGTTCGGCGGCTCGCTGTTTTTGTTCCCGCACCCAGTCAAAGAGCTTGCGGATTTTCTCAAAGGCCACAACATGCACATCAACTACGATGCAGCTCACGTAGCAGGCCTAATTGCCGGCGGACAGTTCCAAGATCCGCTAAGAGATGGAGCAGACACCATGACTATGAGCACTCACAAGACCTTGTTTGGCCCACAAGGAGGCCTTGTGTTAGCGTATGAAAAATACGGAGACGCAATAAAGAAGGCAACATTTCCAGGCCTCACAAGTAGCCACCACATACACCACATGGCCGCAAAGGCAATCGCCTTTGCAGAGGCCCTGGAGTTTGGCAAGGATTACGCAAAGCAGGTGATCAAAAACGCAAAGGCACTTGCCGTTGCACTCAGCGAAAACGGCTTTAAGGTGCTTGGAGAAAAGCGCGGCTTTACAATGTCCCACCAGATTGCAGTCAATGTTTTGGACTACTCCGATGGGGGCAAGGTGGAAGCAGATCTTGAAAAGGCAAACATCATTGTAAATAGACAGTTGATCCCAGGCGACATCAAGGCGGGAAGAAACTATTTCCACCCAGGAGGCATCAGACTAGGCACCGCTGAGCTGACAAGACTTGGAATGAAGGAATCCGAGATGAAGGAGATTGCGTCATTTATCAAAAAAATAGTTATTGACAAAAAAGATCCAAAAAAACTTGCGGCCAAAGTCAAGGCATTCAGAAAGGACTACCAGAAGGTTCGATACTGCTTTGATAACAAGCTTGGTGCCTATGAATACGTCAAGCTGCGCTAGTTGTAGTCTGTAAGAAGCAACTGATCGCCCTTTCTTTTTCCAAACACCAAGTCTATCTCATCGGACAGTGTGGTGATCCTTCCTTTGAGATATGGCCCCACCTCGTATTTTTCAACAAGCCTTTTTGCCAGTCTGAGATATTTTTCTATTGAGGCCCTAGTAATTGTCTGAATCAGCTCGTTGCCACAGATGCAATGCTGAAGTAGGGGCGTCCGCCTGTATTTTCTGCCGCATGATGTGCATCTGAATTTTTGCCTGCCGTACGCCCTCAAATTTCCAATTATATCTGGCACAAGATGTGTGGTGATGACGTTTGTGACAATCTCGTTTGTGTCAACGGCGTTTATCATCTCTGCATTTCTTATTTGCATGTCGAATTTGTCAAGCATCGAGCCGAGTGTAGAGTACGCGCTGCGTGACCGCGATGTCGTCAGTGTGGTTGTTTTGTGTGTAAAGTAGTATCCGTAGAACTGTGCTTCGGTTTCAAGACGCGATTTTATGATCTCCACAGCTGTTACTTCAGATGCCTTTTTTTTCTGCATTGTATCCTCAAAGAATTCCAATGGAAGTTTTTTTGTGACCTCAAAGTTGTGTGCTTGTGGCTGTGATTCGTGAGGCAGGACAGTTGGTTGAATCAAGAGTGGTGCGTCCATGAGCCCCCCTATTTTGTCTGAGAGAAACTGTCGTGAAAAGTTTAGCAGTGCGTCCATGAGCAACATGATTGAGTCGGCATCGCCGTCAGCATCTCGTCTTTTTGCTGAATGCCAGTTCGGAGTTGCAAAACATACATGTGTATCCATGTAACCGATTATTCTACCAACGATTCCAACCGAGGTGTGTGGCGCAAGACCTATTATCAGATGTCCAATGAGTTCATCGGTGTTTCTAACGTTGTAAAATGTGGCCTTGCCATAGAATTTTTCTAGCTCGGTGTCTATGTATTTGCAGGCCTGCACCAAGTATTTTCCGCTTTCAAGTGGGATTATGACATCCTGCATTTTGATTTCGACTGTTTGATCCTGATCTGTAAGCGGATTGCCATCCATGTCCTCTGTGTATCCAAGCTGTTGCAGCCTCTCAACTGGGGTTCCTATCCACGATGGTTTGAAGTGAGTCAGCGGTGAATTTGTCGCATCAAATCGTACCGTTCCATCCTTGAATACAGTTAGATCATGGTATTGCCGGATAAGCCCCTTCTCAAGTGGCTCTGCAATTCGGTCTTGGTTGATGAGTTCAATTACTCCCTTGAATGGTTCTTGGGCTCTGATTCCGGTGCGCTGCTGTGCTAGGATCAACCTGTCTTTGAGTGGAAATGGTTTGAAGGAGTGGATTGGCGCCTTTTTTTTGCATTTTTGGCAGAAATTTGAATCGAGTGCAGATCTGCACAGTGGGCAGATGTGCTCTATGGTGGTGCGGTTACCGCATTTTTGGCAGTTGATGCTAATTGATGGTTCGTTGCAGTTTTTGCATACTCGATTGTAGATGTTGCAGTAAAATCCTGATGCCGAGCTTGCCTTTAGCAGATCTCTCATGCTTCCACCCTTGTCTCCCACCGGGAATAGAGTATGTACTGGCGGCTTCATGAGTCTTGGTGCTGCCTTTTCTGGTCTTCCGATTCTTACGCCAATCGAGGTTGAAAATTTGGGCCTGATCTTAATTCCGGAAGATTTTGTAATTATCTGCAGTGTAGAATCTCCTTCTTGGTTTATTGGGTTTGCAAACAATAGCTGATAAAAGATCTGAGCGTCTTCATCCTTGAGAATCAGCACATCGCCTGAAATTTCGTGTGGGGCCCCAATCTTTTCTAAAATCGGTTTGACTGTTTTGTGGTATTTGATTGTGTTTTGTTCAATGCTGGCCGGTTTCAAAAGCTGTCTGAATTCGTCTGTAGATATCTGCTCCCAATAAAACAAGTATTTTGGATGTAGTGGTATCTGAAAGTTGAGTGAAATTTCCAGGGCCTCCTCGAGTGTTGGAGTTTTGTTTGCAAACTCTTCCAGTTCCGGATATCTCTGGACCTTTTGCAAAAGATCCTCTGCCCAATATTCCTCCACATACCCGGATGGAATCAATTTCGCATTGTTTTCTAAGAAATCACCAAACGCTATCAGGATGTCGCCAAGGTAGAGTATCTTCTCAATGTTATCCTTGATTTTGATTCCGTGTTCCACGTTTTGTATTTTTACTACGTTGCCGTTTTTGAGCCGCACTATGGGAGTCTCAATGGAGTCAACAAATGCAACTGTCGCACCCTTTCCTGGAACGTCAATCTTTACTTGGGTGCCGACAGCTATCGTGTGGTTCAGTATCTCAGCGACCACCGGATGTATTCCAACAGACGCAAAACCCGTGTTGCAAGCCCGTCCATATCTGAGCCTAAAACCGCCTATCCTGTTTGGCGTCGATAGGACCGATCTGCCTGCGATGACTTCCCTTAGCCTTTTTGCGCCAGAATCGTCGTCATCCCCTTTTTGAATTCCTCCTTTGAGGTCGTTTAACCATTCCCAGCCATCAAGTCTGTACAGCTCAATTCTCTTGACAAGTTTTTTTGCGCGGCCAATCAAGCCGTCATTTAGAACTCGTAGTGCTCCACCCCGAACGCGATCCGTCTTGATTCTAGCCATGTTTTTATGGTTTACCACCTCGTTTGGATCGGTATCAACGCCATCCAGCTCTACTGGTAGATTTGATATCACAGTTACAATGTCCTCATCTAAAACGTGATACTGAAAGTTTCCTACATCTCTTTCATATACCCTCAATTCCTCGACAAATCTGCCTGTTTCGTCATCAAAGGAGTTTGCTTGGTATTTTGAGATCCCTGCTATTTGTCTGACATGATCTGCTATTAGCATGGTAACTGCCGACTCGGTGCCACCCGCAGAACGCATTGGTCCTGCAATCGAAACTGAGAGGTAATCTGAGCCGTCTTTGTTTTTCTTAATAGTTACGCTCGAGATTCCCTGTAGTGGCGCAATTGTCACCCCTTCTGTAACTATGGCAAGACCTACGCGTACTGCATTGTCAAGTCTTTCTTCAAGTGGAGTTTCAGGAGGATGGTACAAGCCTATTGCTATGTCTTTTGAGAGTTCCAAGGCCGCAAGCTCTTTCCCCTTGGTTTTGAGCAGTTCCCGTAATGGCTCTGCGATGTCGATGTCGTGCATCTTTGCAACTCGGTCTGCAAGATCAAATGCGATTTTTGGCTCGACAATCCCAGACGAGTCAACTAGAGTCGATTTTGCGTCTGCGGCCTTTTCGAATGTCTGATATGTTTTCTCAGAGATCTGTGAGTAGTAATCCAAATAGTGTTTTGGCATGACAACCCCCTTGATGTGGGAAATGGCCGCGTTTTCCGACATGCTACTTCCTTAGATTCTTGAGGCTATTTGCTATTTCGGCTAGTTTTTTGAGGCTGTCTTTTTCCTTCTCGAGCATTGTTCCTATGACGAGGGCGTCTGCTCCTGCCTTGACCAGTTCTTTTGCCGTGTTGGTATCACGGATTCCGCCCCCCACAATCAGAAATCCCTTGAAAAGGCTCCTGACTGCGCTTACCATTTTTGGACGCACGCTTTCTTTTGCGCCAGAGCCAGCCTCAAGGTAGACAAATCTCATCCCTAGGAACTGGGCTGCCAAGGAATACGCTGCAGCTATGCCTGGTTTGTCAAATGGTATACCCCTTGCAGAGCCGACAAACCATGCTGTTGTTCCTTCTCCAATTATGATGTATGCTGTTGGGAGAGGCTCCAATCCAAACTTGAGGACGTTTGGTGCGCCAAGTGCCTGTGCCTGTGTGATATAATATGGGTTTTCTGAGTTCATCAATGAGCTAAACAGGATTGCATCTGCGTGTGGAACCACGCCTGTTACATTGCCCGGAAATAGAATTATTGGAATTTTTACTGATTTTTTTAGAGTTTTTACAACTTCAGCCATCTCTAACTGATCGATTGCAGAGGAGCCTCCAACAAGTATGGCTGACGCGCCTATCTTTTCCACATTTTTTGCGAGTTTGACCGATTCTTTGATCTTGGATACTTCGGAGTCGATCAGTACAAAGAGCAACGCCGATTTTTTCTTGCGTTGAGCATGCAGGTACTGCTCTACTTTTGCCATGCTTGACGTTGATTCTGATTACTTTAAAGTTTAATTGGCATGTGGTATACAGATCTGTATAGCTATGGTGGAATCCGAGGATTATAATTTTAATAATATTATCAAGGAAATTATCAAAAAATCTTTGTTTACAGAACGGCAAATTCAAATAATCTTAAATCGCAAGAATCTATCCGAGTTTGATTTTGGCATCTCAAAGGGCGCTTATTTCAGGCAGGTAAGCCAGTCCAGAGACAAGTTAATGGGCCTGTACTACTCAATAGTCCTGCTTCGTGGCTTGGGAATATTACTTCCCGATGACGTTGATGTGATATCCAGGCTTGCTGATCAGGTTTCTGTGATAAAAGACAGTGATGTATTTCCTGAAAGAGAGGAACAAGTGATAAATGTCATTGACAAATTGGTACGTCAAGCGTGTGGTATGTGATGCGTCACGGGTACCACTGATTATGTTTTTGCAATCACGTGATTGCAAATGATATTGGCAATGACGTAAAATGTGAAATTATGTTGGCCTATCACGATAAATCACATTCTTGAACTAGACAAAACGATGTTGAT